>Ga0070737_10000421_pt1 | contig 92609 bp, 78 predicted proteins | sample Coa_R1_10_FD_66438 | JGI IMG/M metagenome (GOLD analysis project Ga0070737, IMG submission 66438) | Surface soil microbial communities from Centralia Pennsylvania, which are recovering from an underground coalmine fire - Coalmine... | ecosystem: Environmental > Terrestrial > Soil > Unclassified...
CCCCGCGGCGCCCGCGCCAAGCTCCAGCCTGAGCACCCGATCGCCCTGGGCGAGCCTCAGCTGCTCGCGTGCGTACAGCGGCAGCGACAGGCTGGCGCCGGCGCTGCGATCGCCCACCAGCGCCGCCACCCCCTGGTCGACGGTCCAGTCCACGAGCGCGCCGCGGTCGTCGATCGCGAGCACGCGTCCACCGTCGCCGGCCAGCCGGCACAGCCGCGCCTGCGCGCCGTCGCCTCCCAGCTCGGCGAGCGCCTGAAGCGCGGCGATCGCTATCTCCTGCGGGTCGCTGGCTCCCACCAACAGGCCGCCCGCTGCGGTGAGCGCACGCTCGCGGGCGGCCGCCCGCTCGCGCTGGCGCACGAGCCCAGCCATCCGGGAGACCACCAGGCAGAACAGCGCCGCCGAGGCGGCGGCGGCGGCGAGCGAGTCCCAGTGCGATCGCCAGGCCGAATCCACGATCGCGAACCCGGGTGCGATCAGCGTCGCGCCGGCCAACAGCCCCAGGCGGCCGGCCGTGAGGCGCTCGTCGGCGGTGCTGGCGGGCTCGGACAACCGGGACATCGACGGGTGAAGCGCCGCCGCCGCCCACAGCAGGTAGAAGCCGAACCTCGCCGCCTCAAGCCACACGCCGGCGCCCACCGCGCCGTCGAGCCGCGCCACGGCGGTGGCCAGATCATCGCCCAGCATCACCACGACCGAGGCGGTGAGGATCGCCAGCGCGGGCGAGCGACGGCCGCCGTCGAGGGCCAGGCGAACGGTCGCGCCGAGCGTCAGCAGGTCGCCGAGCGCGCGGCCGATGAGCATCACGCGCGTGCCGGCGTCCAGGTCGGCGTGCGAAACGGAGGGCGCGATCACCAGCACCGCCGGCACCAGGCTCAGCCCGAGCGTGATGATCAGCGCGTCGACGAGCGAGCCGGCGTGCGTGCGAGCCGCCCGGGCGCGCGAGGCGATCGTCAGCCCGGCGACCACCGGCGCGTAGGCCCCGAGCTGCAGGATGTCGGCGAGCGTTGGCATGGGCCTGCCGGCACCCGAGTCCCCGGCCAGCGTCACGTCGACCACCCCCAGCCAGAACAGCGCGATGCCGCAGGCGAAGCAGATCCAGGGAAGCCGGTCGCGCGGACGGTTGATGGCGATCCCCGCGCACACGCCCGCCAGGGCCCAGAGGCCGAGCGCGATCGGCGCCCCGTCGCCGCGGTGCAGGGCCGGGACGACCACGTACGCGGCGCACGTCAGGACGCCCGCGGCGAGGTGGCACACCCACACGGAGCGTCTGCTCATGACGCTCGGATTACTCGGCTTGAAGGCTGCGCGGCTTGAAGGGCAAGCGAAGCTCCGCCAGCGCCGCCGCGAGCCGGTCGACCTGCTCGGGGGTGTGGGCCGCGGTGATCATGATCATCGACCGTGGGCCGTCCGGCTCTGACCCCGCGCAGATCCCGCGCCGGCGAAGCTCAGCGGCGGCCTGCGGCTCGAGCGCGAGCACGGGAAGGCGGGCGGCGCCGGCGGCGGGGCTCATGCCGCCCAGCGCCCGCTCGCTGAGCGCGTGCAGCTCGGCGCGCAGTCGCTCGCCGCGCCGCTCGTTGGCGCGCAGCCCCTCGATCGCCAGCGCCAGATCCGCCGTCGCCGAGGGGCAGCGCCGGGCCGCCGGCGTGAAGCGACCACGCCCACCGGGAGCGTCCAGACTTCCGTCGGGCACCGCCTGATCTGACCAGGCCAGGAACGCCAGCGGCGAGCCGCAGAGGCGCTCGAGCGACGCCGCCACGACGGTGCGCTCGCCGCCGGCACCGGCATGCGCGAGCGTGCCGTTGCCGCGGATCCCGTACGGGCTGGCCGAGAACGGCGAGCGCTCCCCCAGCACGCCGAGCGCCGCGGTGTCGTCGACGTAGACGGTCAGGTCCCACTCGCGGGCGAGCGACGCGATCTCCGCCAGCGCCGCCGGCTCGCCGGTGACCGGGTCGGTCGCGCTCAGGCACACGACCCCGGGCCGCCGCCCGGCCTCCGCCACGAGCGCCGCCAGGCGCCCGAGGTCCCGCCAAACGAACGGCCGCACGAGCGCCCCGCGAGCGCGCGCCAGCGTCGCCCCGGCCCACAGCGCAGCGCCGGCGTCGCGGTCGATGAACAGCGCCCCGTCGCCGGCCAGAGCGGGCAGCGCCTCAAGGTGCAGGCGCTCGATCGAGGGCCAGAGCTCGATCCTTCCCGCGCACAGGAGCCGAGACAGCGCGCAGCGCGCCTGCTCGTGCAGCTCGGTCGGCTCAGAGAAGGCGCAGCGCGCCCCCCAGCGAGCGAGGTGCTCGCCGACCGCGTCGACCACCTCCTCGTCGACATCCAGACCCAGGTGGCACGGGGAGCCGAAGTCGGTCAGCCACCGCCGGCCGATCCGGACATCCCGTCCGTCGACCTCCCCGATCGCCGTGCCGGCGGGCGTGCGTGCGTCCGTGCGTCGCATCAGCGCCCTTATCGGTAGCGCACGCCGGCTGCTGTAGCGCCTCCCGCGCGCCGCGCCTACGCCAGCGCGAGCTCGGCGAGAGCCAGCGCGCCGAGAACGCCGGCGCGGCTGCCGAGCGCCGGCGCGACCAGGTACTCGTGCACGCGCTCGGCCAGCAGCGGCGTGGGCGGATAGCCGGCGGCCAGCGCGCGCAGGCGGGCGCGCACCAGCTCAAGCAGACCCGCGCGGCCGAGCACCCCGCCGCCGGCGATCACGCGCTGCGGTGAGGCGACGAGCACGATCGCGAGGGTCCCCAGCGCGAGGTAGTCGGCCTCAAGCTCCCAGGCGGGGTGCGAGTCCTCGAGCGTCGCCGGGTCCGCCCCCCAGCGCGCGGCGATCGCGGGCCCGCCGGCGAGCCCCTCCCAGCAGTCGCCGTGCAGCGGACAGCTGCCCTCGAACGGGTCGCGCCGGAGGTCGTGCGGGATGCGCAGGTGGCCGGCCTCCGGGTGAACCAGCCCGTGGTGGGGGCGGCCGTCGATCACCAGCCCCGCGCCGATGCCGGTTCCGACCGTCAGATAGCACAGCGTCCCGGCGCCCCGGCCTGCACCCCAGCGCTGCTCGGCGAGCGCGGCCGCAGCGACGTCGGTGTCGATCGCGACCGGCACGCCGAGCGCGTCGCGCACCGCCGGCGCGAGCGCCGCGCCGCTCCAGCCGGGCTTGGGCGTGCGGGTCACGTGACCCCAGCTGTGCGAGCGCGGGTCAAGCTCCAGCGGCCCGAAGGCTCCGATCCCGATCGCTGCCGGCGGCCTGTGCCGGGCGAAGAACGCCACGATCCGCTGGACCGTCCGCGCGGGCGCATCCGTCCTGAAGCGCTCGTGCGCGAGGATCCGGTCCGGCCCGCTCCCCAGCGCGCACGCGCACCAGGTCCCGCCCGTCTCGACCCCGCCGAGGATGGCGTTCAACGCCGGGACCGGTGCGCGGGCGCCGGGGCGGGGATCGTCAGCAGCGCCGCGCTGCCCGCCGCCAGCCGCACCCGGTAGGCGCCCGCGCTGGGCGCGACGGTGAGCGGCAGCGCCGGCGGGAGCACCCCGGTCGCCGTGGCCGGACCGAAGCCGTGGCCCCCGAGCGTGATCCCCTGCGTCGCGTAGGCGCTTGAGGCCTGCAGACGCTCGAGCGCGGCCGGCGCGGCCCCCACGCCCCTGGACAACCGTACGACGGCGTTCACGGGCGTGCTCAGCGAATCGTCGATCAGCGTCACGCGCAGCCGGTGATCGGGCGCCACCGTCGCCCACGCGCGAAGCGTCGCGGGATCGGGGGAGGAGGTGCTCAGCAGCCGCGAGCCGGGCGGCGCGGCCTGCGTGAACATGAGGGCCCCGTAGTAGAGCGGGCGGACCATCCCCCGCCACCCCGACGGACCGTCGGCGAAGTCGAACAGGTCGTTGGGCAACCCCGAGAAGGTGTGAAGCTGCACGCCGTCGATCCCGGCTGCGTCGATCGCAAACAGCGAGTCAAGCAGCCACAGCGCCGACGCGAGCGTGTCGCTCACGCCGGCGCGGCCGTTGCAGCTGATCGAACCCATCTCGTCGATCAAGAACTTCGCGCCGTAGCGGTGCGCCAGGGCGATGCGGGGGCCAAGCCCGTTGAGGAACGCGGTGGCGGCGAACACGGTCAGCAGGTCGGGAACGCTCGGGTAGGCGAGCGACCCCGGGTTTGGGTCGCATACGCTCAGCGGGTAGGCGTGGACGGTGATGTAGCGGACGCGCGAGCCCGGCCCCAGCCGGCGCTCGAAGCTGTCAAGCCACGACAGCGTCCCGAGGTCCGGCCCGGCGAGCGGCACGCCCGCCGGGACGGTGGCGGCTGCGCGCGACCACTCGCGCTCGAACTGGGCGGCGTCGTAGGACGCAGGGCGCGCGAACACCGGGCGTCCCGCGGTCTCATACCAGGGGATCGGGTCGCCGCGCAGCGTGCGGTACCAGGGTATGTGCGAGTAGAGGACCGGCTCGTTGCCGATCGTGACCGCCTCCACATAGGGACCCAGGCCGGCGATCAGGTTGCGCGCCTCGACGGCGTCGATCCGCGCATCGTCGGCCTCCAGGCCCAGCCCGAGGATCAGCCGCGCACCGAGCGCCTGGCTGAGCGCCGCCGCCGAGGCGACCCAGCCGGGCGTCAGGTCGTATGTGATACCGGGCGGGCGCGCCATGCCGGGCACCGGCCACCAGCTGCGGTCCGCGCTCTGGCCGCCGATGCGCAGCACCGTGCCGCCGCCGGGATCAAGCGCGCGCACGAGCGCCACGAGCACCGGGTTCACCGTGGCGGCGGTCCGCCCACCCGCCAGCGAGGGGACCGAGCGGTACTCGAGCGCCAGGCCGACGAAGCCGGCCGGCAGCGGCCGCCCGCGCGCGGTCTGGCTCACCGCGACCGGGATCGTCACAGCCGGCGCCGCCCCGCGGGCGGCCGGCGCCGTGTGGCCGGACGCACGGGCCGGCGCGGGGACGAGGGCGTGCGCCATGCAGGCCCCGGCGACGCACAGGGCCGCCACCCGCGCCCCCAACCGTGGCCGGCGCGAGGGGGCCGCGCCGGTGCGCGGGCTGCCGGACATCCATCTCACGGCGGCGAAAGTTAGGGCACGGCCCAGCGCAGCGCGCGCTCTGCCAGTTCGTCCAGGGACGCTCGCGCCCGCCCGCGGGCGGGCCGATCACTCGGTCGACCGACCAACAGAGGAGGAAGCCCACGATGGCGATCCACGCAGTGAGCGGCTCGGCCGCGCATCAGCTCCAGCCCCAGCAGGTGACCGCGGCGGCCCTGAAGGCGGCCAACAACGACGGCGACGGCCGCACCGGCGTGGCCGCGCTCAACGACGGCGACGCGGCCGCGCAGGCGGCCGCCCGCAGCGCCGGCCGGGTCAACGTCAGGGCCTGATCCGGGGTCAGAGCCTGATCGCGGGGCGGCGCGGGCCCGGCCCGGGCCCGCGCCGATCAGGCGCTCGGGTGGCGCTCGACCCCTATCTGCCCCTCGCCGCCGAGCAGCTCGAGCTCGTCGGCGACGCGCGCGCCGACGTCGTCGAGCAGGTCACGCTCCTCGCGGCTGCCGAGCTCCGCATGAGCGATCGCCTCGGCCTCCAGCAGCGGCTCCTGCTCTTCGGCGATCCGGTACTCGGTCGCCACGTCGATGCCTCGGCTGAGCAGGTAGTAGAGCACCGCGGCGACGGGAAAACCGACGAACGGCGAGATGTCCCCGCCGCTCAGCGACTTGGCGACCGGCCCCTCCCAGATGGTCGTGCTCATGAACGGGATCATCACGGCAAATCCCACGACATACGCCGTCAGACCCCGCCACGACCAGGCGCCGTAGAGCCCGTGCGGGCGAAACAGCTCGCGGATCGCGTAGCGCTCGTGGCGAACGAAGAAGAAGTCGATCAGGTTCACCGCCGTCCACGGGATCATGAAGTAGAGGATGATCAGCAGGAAGTTGTTGAAGTTCGCCAGGAAGTTGGATGGCAGAACGAGCGCCAGCACCGTGGCGGTCACCGTGATGAAGCCGATGCTCATCCACCGGGCTGTGAACGTCGGCTTGATCCGGTGGATGGTGTCGACCGTCGTCAGCGTCGACAGGCCGCCGCTGTACATGTTCATCGCGATCACAGCGATCAGCCCGGGGATCGAGCAGACCATCAGCACGCCGCCGAAGCCGTGGAAGAACTTCTCGGCGGTCTGGTGCACCACCGCGACCGGCTGAAGCGTCGGGTTGGGCGCCAGGATGAACGCGCCCAGCAGCATGATCACGGCGCCGGCCACCGACCCGTTGTACGTCCACCAGAACACGGTCGATGTCTTGGTCTCCCGCGGCAGGTACCGCGAGTACTCCGAGACGTAGGGAGCCCAGGTGAGCTGGTAGGAGACGACCGCCCCGAACTGCACCAGGAACGGCCCGATCTGAAAGCGCCCGACGTCGAACGCGTGCGCGGGCAGCGTTGTGTCCGCCAGGGCGACCACCGTGAACACCGCGTAGGAGGCGATGAACAACCACGTCGCCCAGCGCAGCCCCACGTGGATGTAGTGGTAGCCGAACACGGTCAGCAGCACCGACAGGATCACGACCGGTAGATCCGCCTCCAGATTGGTCAGGCTGGGGAACAGCTCCTGGAGAACCTGGCCGCCGAGGATCGTGTTGAACACGTTGAAGCCGATGAACAGCAGCACCGCGACCACCACGGGAAGAAGAGATCCGTAGTAGCCGAACTGCGCTCGCGACTGGATCATCTGCGGCAGCCCCAGCTTCGGGCCCTGCGCAGAGTGAAACGCCATGAACAGGGTGCCCACCAGGACACCGAGGATGATCGCGACCGCCGACCAGATGAAGTTCAGGCCCAGCGAGACGCCGATCAGCCCCACGGCCAGCGTCGCGAGCTGCGCGTTTCCCTGAAACCACACCGGTCCCAGATGCCAGGGCTTTCCGTGGCGCTCGCGCAACGGCACGTAATCGATCGAGCGGACCTCCACGCTGGCCGGCGGGTTCGCCTTCTGCTCGGGAGCCTGTGAGACTGAAGCCATTCCCTCTCCGTTCATCGAGCGCCGGTGGGCGCTTGCCGATTCTGCGGTGTATACATCAGCGGGTGCGCGGTTTCAAGGTCTCGCCGTTCGGCCACGGGCGGTGCCGGCGGGCCCGCCCGCACCGACTGCCGCAATGCTGCCGTGCTGAGCATGGTCCGGCATCGGCCGGATGGCCACCGATCGCTGCGGACGGCTATCCCTGCGGATGAGCGTTCAGGATGCCCAGCGGGATCGTGAAGCCCACGTTGTAGACGCCGTCGTCGACGATCTCCAGGATCCTCAGATCCCCCGCCAGGCTGCAGGTGACGTATGCGTCCTGCGGCGTCAGGCCGTGCTCGCCCACCAGCCAGGCGATCGACTCGCGCACAGCGGCGCGTGCTCCCTCCAGCAGATCGGGACCGATCCCCATCGTCCCGTGGTGGCCCATCGTGTCGACCGGCCGGGCGAGCGGACCGGCGGTCCGAAAGCGCGGCGCGCCGATCGTCCGGCGCTCGACCGTGAGGCGCAGACGTGCGTGCATGTCGCACTCCAGGGCGGCGAGGCAGACCTCGCCGTCGCCCTGGACGCCGTGCGGATCGCCGCAGGAGAACAGCGCCCCATCGCACCAGACCGGCAGCCACAGGCTCGAGCCCGCTGTCAGGTGGCGGGTGTCGATGTTCCCGCCGCCCGCGTGCGGCGGGAACACGGGTAGCCGCGGCGGCTCCCCGGGGTGGGTGCCCATGGTCCCAAGAAACGGCGCGAGGGGGATCGTGACCTGGGGACAGACGCGCACCGCATCGGCGCCCCGCAGATCGTAGGTGCGCACGAACGGCTCCGGGAAGTCGTCGGGCAAAAGGCCAAGGCCCGGCTCGGTCCCGCACCAGCCCCAGTCGCCCGGCTCCAGCGAGAGGACGTCGATGCGCAGGGTGTCGCCCGCGCTCGCACCCGCGACGTGGATCGGGCCCGCCAGGCGGTAGAGCGTGGCCGAGTCAAAGCGCGTGTCGGCGTAGGAGTCGCCCTCACGGATCTGCCCCGCGCCCGCCATCTTGAGGCTGAGGTCGACCACGTCCCCGGAGCGGATCGACAGCGCCGGCTCGATGTGCCGGTCCCAGAGGTGGTGGAAAAGCTGCGGGTCCAGCCGGTGCTCGGGCATCTCGTCCAATGCGTGCTCCATGGTCGCTCCTCCTCGGTTTGGCGCAGACTGTCAAGCCGCGGTCAAGCTCCGAGCCGGGGCGGGCCGCCTGCTCGGCCACCGCCTGCCAGGTGATCGATCAGCGCGGCCGACACGCCCGCGGTCTGCGCGACCGCGAACTCGTCGACTCGGTCCCGGACGTCGCCGCGGGAGTGGTAGTAGGGGTGCTCCGGGCGCCAGATCAGGCAGGAGGGAACACCCGCGTCGCCGAACGGCGCGTGGTCTCCGAACGTGCTGCGCACGTTCATCACGCGGTCCGCAATCCAGCCGCAGCCGCGAGCGATGCGCTCCGCCAGCGCCGCCATGCCCGCGTCGGCCGACCAGATCTCCCGGCGCGAAGGGTAGGCGCTCGCGACCCCGTCGAGGTTGACCATGCCGACCGCGCCGGGCAGCTCGTCGCGGTGGGCGTGCACGTAGGCGCTCGCGCCCCAGCAGCCGATCTCCTCGGCCGCGGAGGCGATGAGCACGATCCGCCGCGCCCTGGCGCGGCGCGACAGCACGCGCGCGCACTCGAGCAGGCTCGCGACGCCGGTGGCGTTGTCGTACACGCACGGTCCCTCGGCCTGGCTGTCGTAGTGCGCGCAAACGATCACGTGCTCTGCCTGGTCCTCTCCCTCGCCGTCGAGCTCGCCGATCACGTTGTACGCGACCGCCTCCTCGTAGCGGGCGTCGTGGCCGAGCGTGACCTCGACGTCCGGGCGTGCCGTAAGCGTCGAGATCAACGCGCGGCCCGCCGGGTGCGCGATCGTGACCCCCGGATAGGGGAGCGGCCGCCCCTCCCAGGGCGGTGCAAGCGGCGGCGGGTACAGCGCGCCCGCGAAGTTGCCGACGATCCCATCCGGCGTCTCGCAGACGTGCACCAGCCCGGCGATCCCGCGCTCGATCAGCGCGCCTGACAGATCGAACGGAAAGACGCTGTGCACCACGGCGATCCTGCCCTGCAGCCGAGCGCCGAGCGCATCCAGGCGCGCCCAGTCCTCCTCGGTGGCCTCGCCCACGTACAGCGCGCGGCCGGCCGCCTGCACCGGCGCGGTGTACTGCAGCGCGTTGGCGGACAGGCGCAGCGTGCCCACCGCGCACTGCGCGGCCGCGCGGTGGGCGCGAAGGTAGGGGAAGGCCTCCAGGCGCACGCGCTGAAGACCGAGCTCCCGGAAGCGCTCAAGCAGCCGGTCGCGGGCCTGCGCCTCGCCCTCGCCGCCGGCGTGGCGGTTGCCGATCTCGGCCAGCTCGTCGAGCGTGCGGCCGATCTCGCGCGGGTCCAGGCGCAGGTCCACGACGCGCAGGCTATCCGCCTACGCCTTGGTGATCAGCGAGGAGGCCGGCAGGCCCCAGTGGGCGGCGTTTTCGCGGTACTGCGGCGTGCCCAGATACCACTGCACGGCCGCCCTCAGGCGCGACTCGATCGGGCTGCCCTTGCGCAGCACGATCCCGAGCAGCGTGGTCGCGGCGGGGTCGCTGAACACGACCTTGACAGCCCCGTGCTGCGAGGTCGAGATCAGATGCTCGGTGATCGTGTCCTCGAACATCGCGTACAGGTTGCCGTTCTCGAGCGCCGGCACCTCCTGCGCGACGGCGGGGAACGAGTGGATGTCGATCGCAGGCTTGCCGGCCGACGTGCACGCCTTGCTCTCCTGCTGGGCGAACTGAAGCTCCGAGGAGGCGCCGGTCAGGATGCCCATCGAGTGCCCGCAGATGTCCATGAACGAGTGCACCTTCGACGCGTTCGAGCGCGCGACCATGACCGACAGGCCGGTCTTGAGGTAGTCGATGAAGTCGACCACCTTCTCGCGCGAGGGCGTGTCGTAGACGTCGGAGACGACCATGTCGACCCGTCCGCTCTGCACCGCGGGGATCAGCCCGTTGAAGTCGCTGGTCACCCACCTGTATCGCCAGCCCAGGTGCGCCATCACAGCCTTGATCATGTCGGGCTCGAAGCCGACGATCACGTTCGGGTTGCTTGCCGAGCGGGAGCTGAACGGCGGGAAGTCAGCCGACGTGGCGACGATGTAGGTCCTTCCGGAACCCGCCGCCGCGGAGCTCGTGCCGCTCGCCGCGCCCGCGCCCGAGGCCGCCGCGCTCGAGCTGGAGCTCGACGAGGAGCTTCCGCAGGCGGCGATGAGCAGCACCGCAGCGAGCGCGAGCCCCGCGGCGCGGAGGCCTGCCGTGAGCCTGTTGGTGTCCCTGGTCATGGTCGGTCGTTTTCCTCCCCTTTGGTTGACGGTGGCGCGCTGATGGAGATGCCCAGCGGCTTGGGCCTGCCGGCGTTGCAGGGATTGAGGTCCTGCGGGCAGTTGGAGATCGCCACCAGCAGATCGGTTCGCGCGCGCAGCGCGAGCCGGTCCCCTGGTCGCGAGACGGGCTCCGCGATCGACCAGCTGCCGTCCGCCTTCACCGGGCAGTTCATGAAGACGTTGAACGACATCGGCACGTCGGCCCTGCGCAGGCCCCACGGCTCGATCGCCTCGACGAACTGCTCCACGCAGCCACGGTGGTCGCGCACGCCGTAGCGGACCTCGTCGATCTCGGCGTTGCAGGAGCCGGCGAGGATGTCGTGGCGCCCGCAGGTGTCGTGCACGATCTCAAGCAGCGGGCGGCTGAGCTCCGAGTACAGCACGTGGCCCGTGGTCAGGTACACGGTCCCGTTCAGGCGGATGGTGGTCGACGGCCACAGCCGGTCGCTGAGCTCCGGAAGCACGAACGCGATCAGGTCGGCCACCTGCTGGCCCTCGAGGTCGGTGATGCACAGCGTCTGCCCGCGACGCAGCGTGCGCGCCACGCAGCTGGCCGGCGCCAGCACGAAGTCCTCGCTCAGCGCGCCGGTCGTCATGGCAGGCGCTCGGTCGTCATGGCAGGCGCTCGGTCGTCATGGCAGGCGCTCGGTCGTCATGGCAGGGTCCCGGGGGTCGCGTCCAGGGCGCCGGCAGCGCCGGCCAGACGGGCGTCGATCAGCCGCAGGAACGCCCGCGTGCGCTCCTCACGCGGGTTGCGGAACAGCTCGTCGGGCGTGCCCTGCTCGACGATCCGCCCGTCGGCCATGAACACCACGCGATCTGCCCACTCGCGCGCGAAGACGATCTCGTGGCTGACGACGACCATCGTCATCCCGGCCTCCGCCAGCCGCCGCATCAACTGCAGCACCTCCCCCACCAGCTCGGGGTCCAGCGCCGAGGTCGGCTCGTCGAACAGCATCAACCGCGGATGCGTGGCGACCGCGCGGATGATCGCGATCCGCTGCTGCTGGCCGCCGGAGAGCTGGTGCGGGTAGTGGGCCTCGTGCTCGGCCAACCCCGCCCAGGCGAGCAGCTCGCGCGCCTCGCGGCGAACCTCCTCCACGCGGCGTCCGTAGACGCGCACGGGCGCCTCGACGATGTTCTCCAGCACCGTGAGGTGGTCGAACAGGTTGAAGTGCTGGAAGACCATCCCGATCCGCGCCCTCGCGCGCGCGGCCGCCGGGTCTCGCACCGGCACCAGTCGATCGCCGCTGCGCCGGTAGCCGACGTGCTCGCCGCCGACGAGGATCTCCCCGCCGTCGAGCGTCTCAAGGTGGTTGATCGTGCGCAAGAGCGTCGTCTTGCCGGAGCCGCTGGGGCCGATCAGGAACACGACCGCACCGGGATCGACGTCCAGCGAGACGCCATCGAGCACGGTCTTTCCGTGGAAGGCCTTGCGCGCGTCGCGGATCTGCACGTAGGGCTCGCCGGGGCGGGCGTAGGCGTCGGCCGCCGCCTCCAGCGCGGCCGCCGCCCCGAGCGCGCCGTTCGCCGCGGACCCGCCGTGCGCTGCGGGCCCGCCGTGCGCTGCGGCGGCCACCTGGCCCCCGCCGGGCACCGCCGCGGCTGTGCCCCTGGGCGCTGGCGAGGCCCCATCGCTTACGGCCGGCGCGATCTCGGAATCGGCCTTCCCGGCCGTGGCGCCGGGAGCCATCGCGATCGCAAGCATCCCGGCCTCACGGGCGCGCAGCGCAGCCCTGGCGGAGATCCGCGCGCGGCGCTCGATGTTCAGGTGCGCCTCCAGCCAGCCCTGGAAGACGACGATGACCGAGGTGGCGATCAGGTAGAGGACTCCCGCGGCCAGGAACACGGGCACGTACTCGAAGTTGGTCGAGACCACCTGCTCGCTTCGCAGCGTCAGCTCGCCGACGGTGATCACCGAAGCCAGCGATGTGTTCTTGACGATGATGATCGCCTCGTTGGACATCGCGGGCGCGATCGTGCGCAGCGCCTGCGGGAGCACCACCCGCTGAAGGATCTGCCAGCGCTTGAAGCCCAGCGCGGCGGCCGCGTCACGCTGGGTCTGCTTCACCGACAGAAGGCCACCGCGGATGATCTCCGCCATGAAGGCGACCTCGTTGAGCGCCATGCCGATGATCGCGGTCGCCATCGCGCTCGTGCGCACCCCCACGAGCGGCAGCACGTTGTACCAGAACAGCAGCTGCAGCAGGATCGGGGTGCCCCGCATCACCCAGATGAACGGGACCGGCGCCCACCGCACCACGCGGCTGCCGGACATCCGCATCAGCGCCACGCAGAGCGCGAACGGCAGCGCCGCCAGGAACGCGGCCGCCGATATCTCGATCGCGATCAGCAGGCCCTGCCAAAGGAACCCGAGCGTCAGGTAGTGCAGGAACTGGCTCATCTACCTGAGCCGGGGAACATGGGGGCAGCCGCGAGCATCCTCTCCAGTCTCGTCGCTGCAGTGTATACACCGCGGAATCGACAAGTCAAATGCGGGGCTGCGCGGCGCGCGCGCAGAGCGGCGGCTTGAGCCGTCGAGCGCCCGGACCGCCTTCAGGCGCCGGCGGAAGAGCTCTCCCGCGCCCTGGCCGCGATCATGGACAGCATCTCGAAGATCGCGTTTGCGGCGAACAGCGCGGTCGGCTGACCGGGGCCGTCGTACTGCGGGGCGACCTCGACGACGTCGTAGCCGACGAACGGAATCGGCGACAGCGCGCGCAGGAAGCTCATCGCCTGGAAGCTGGTCGGCCCGGCCACCTCGGGCGTGCCGGTCCCTGGGCAGAAAGCGCAGTCCACGAAGTCGACATCCAGCGACAAAAACGCCGGGCCCGAGCCCAGGCGCCGCGCGGCGCGCTGCGCCAGCTCCGCGCTCGACATCCGCGACAGCTCTATCCACGGGATCGTCTCGACGCCCAGCTGCGAGGGGATCGCCTCGTCGTCCTCGCCGTACAGCGAGCCGCGGATCCCGGCCTGCAGCGTGCGCGCGGGGTCGAGCACGCCCTCCTCGATCGCGCGGCGGAACATCGTCCCATGCGCGTAGGGCAGGCCGTTGTAGCTGTCCCAGAGGTCGGTGTGGGAGTCGAGCTGCACGAGCCCGAGGGGGCCGTGTACGGCTGCCAGGGCGCGCAGCTCGGCGAGCGTGACGGAGTGATCGCCGCCCATCCCGACGCCGAGCACGCCGGCGCGGGCGATCGGCTCGACGAACCGCTGGATGCGCTCGAGCGTCTGCTCGATGTAGCCCGGCGCCGTCGGCGCGTCGCCGTAGTCGATGCACGACAGCGCCCCGAAGACCTGCACGCGCGCCACCGGGTTGTAGGTGCGAAGCATCCCGGATGCCGAGCGGATCGCCTCGGGCCCGAACCTGGCGCCGGAGCGAAACGAGGTGCCGCCGTCCCACGGCATCCCGTAAACGGCGGCGTCGACGCCGTCCAGCTCCCGGACGACGGGCAGCCTCGCGAACGTGCGCGGGCCGGTGAAGCGCGGGGCCTCCAGGGCGTTCCAGGGTTCGTACACGGTGCTCTGCCTCCGATCTCGCGGTGGTCTCATCCAAGCAGCGGCGCGACGTCACGCTGCACGGCGACGTCCAGCAGCGTCGGGCCGGGGGCGGCGATCGCCTCGCGCAGCGCGACGGGCAGGCGCTGGGGGTCCTCGACGCGCTCGGCCGGGCAACCGTAGGAGGCCGCCATCGCCACCAGGTCGATGCCGGGCAGCTCCAGGCTCGGCACCCCGTCCAGGCCGCCGAAGCGCGCAACCGACTCCAGGATCGCGTAGCGCGCGTTGTCGGAGACCACGAACGCCACGCGCGCGCGCAGCTGGACGGCGCTCCACAGAGCCTGGGGGGCGAACAGCGCCGAGCCGTCGCCGACCAGGCACACGACCGGTCGCTGCGGCCAGGCGAGCGCGATCCCGACCGCGGCCGGCATCGCGAACCCCAGCCCGCCGCTGGCAGAGGCGAAGAAGCTCGCCGGCCGCCTGATCCTGACGCGGCGCCGAAGCTCGCCGCGGTGAGACGGCGCCTCCTCCACCAGCACGGCGTCGGCGGGCAGCGCGCGGCCGAGCTCTGACATCAGCACCGCGGGCGGTATCGACGGCGGCTCTCCGGCTGGGATCGGGGGCGGAGCCGACGCCGGATCCACGGCACGCGCCACCTCGCCCCCGCCGCGCCCTGCGATGAGGGGGATGAGGCGCGAAAGCGCCTCACGCGCATCGCCGATCAGGCTCAGTCGGGCTGGCGCCCGCGCGGCCTCGTCGGGGTCGTCGGTGACCAGCGCGATCTCCGGCATCTCCTCCGGGCCGGGCTCGTGCGGCAGAAACGCGAACACCGGCGCGCCGACCACCAGCGCAAGCGACGCGCCGGCCAGCTGCGCGGCGGCGCTGGCGTACCCGGCTGCGAGATGTCCGCGGTAGAGCGGGTGGTCCTCGGGGAAGCCGATCCGCGGCGACTGAGGCGCGGTCCACACGCGCGCGCAAAGGCGCTCGGCGAGGGCCACCGCCTCGGTCCAGGCGCCCGAGCGGTCCACGCCCGCGCCGACGATGAGCGCCACCGCGCGGGCGCGCGAGATCAGCTCCGCCAGCTCCGCCAGCGCCCGCTCGTCCGGCGCTGCGCCGGAGCGCACAGGGCCGCCTGGGCGCGCCTGCCAGGCAATCTCGGCCGGCGCCTGCCAGTCGTCGGCGGGAACCGAGACGAACGCGGGCCCGCACGGGGGCGTCTGCGCGAGCGCGCAGGCGCGCGCGATCGCCGCCGGAACGTCCTGCGCGCGCGCCGGCTGCTCGGCGCGCTTGACGTACGGCGCCATCAGCTCGGCGCCGCGCGCGAACAGGTAGGGCTCGATCGCAAGCTGTCGCCGGTCCTGGTTTCCGCCGCAGATCACAAGTGGCGCGCGATTGTGGAGCGCGTTGACCACGGCTCCCATCGCGTTGCCGACCCCGCAGGCGCTGTGCAGGTTCACGAACGCCGGGCGCCCGGTCGCCTGGGCGAAGCCGTCCGCCATCGCGACCGCGACCGACTCGTGCAGCGCCATCACGTAACGGAACTCACCCGGCAGCTGCGCCAGCATCCCGAGCTCGGTCGAGCCCGGGTTGCCGAAGATCGTCGTCATCCCGCGCTGGCGCAGGAGCTCGATCACCTGCTCGCGCACGGAGGGGGGTCGCACGGCGGGGCCCGACAAGCCCGCTACCCCTCGAGCATCCGCCGGTGGGCCTCGGGATCGGTCGCGCCCTCGGTGCACAGCAGAAGCACGCGCGACCCGGTCCCGAGGGCGAGGCATTCGCGCTGCTGCGCGAGGCGCTGGTCATCGACCAGAGCCATCATCGCCGCCAGCCCCGCCGCCCCGCACTCGCCGGCGACGATCCCGTCGCGCGCCAAAAGCCTCGTGGCCTGCGGGATCACGGCGTCAGGCACCGCGACGTACACGTCAAGGCGCGAGACCAGCGGCCAGGCGATCAGCGACGGAGTGGCGCAGTTGAGGCCCGCCATCACCGAGGTCTGGGGGTGGGGCAGCGTCACGATCTCCCCGGCGGCGACCGACTCCAGCACGCAGGCCGCCGAGGTCGGCTCCACGCCCACCAGCCGCGGGCCTCCGCCCTGCCGCGAGCGGTAGTGCGCGACCACCGCGGCGGCGAGCGCACCGACGCCGATCGGGACGACGACCACGTCGGGCTGCGGGCGATGCTCGCGTCCAAGCTCCTCCTCGATCTCGTCGAAGATCGTCCCGTAGCCCTCGATCACCCAGGCGGGGACGCGCTCGTAGCCGGGCCAGCTGGTGTCCGAGATCACCAGGCAGTCGGGTCCCGCCTCGCGCGCGGAGCGAGCCACCGCTTCGTCGTAGCCGCCGTCGACGACGGTCACGCTCGCTCCCTCGCCCTCGATCGCGGCGATCCGCGCGCGCACCATGTCCGAGGGCACGAAGATGCGCGCCCGAAGGCCCAGGCTGGCCGCCATTCGCGCCACGGCACGGCCGTGGTTGCCATCGGTGGCGGCCGCCAGAGCGGGCGCTTCGGCACGCGGCAGCGCGCGCCGAAGATCGGCCAGTGTCGGGATCTCATCAGGGGTCGAGCCGAGATGCTCGACCAGCGCGCGATGCACAGCCCAGGAGGCCCCCAGCACCTTGAACGACGGCAGCCCCAGTCGCGCGGACTCGTCCTTGACGAGCACCTCCCCCACGCCGAGCCGCTCGGCCGCATGGGTCGCCCTGCGAAGCGGCGTCGGGCGATAGCCCGCCAGCGCCGCGTGAAACGCGCGCCGCTGGTGCGCCGAGCGCGCGCTGCCGTCGGCGTCCGGAGGGGACGGTTCGCGCCGCGGCCCCGCCGGCGGCCCGCACAGCGCCACCGCCGGTCCGTCGGGCGCCACCAGCAGCGCCATGCTCATGCCCCCGCGCGCTCATCCCTCGCGCGCGTGTCGGCCAGCGCGCGCTGCACGCGCTCGGGGGTCATCGGCAGCTGCACCAGGCGCACGCCGACGGCATCCTCGATCGCGGCAGCCAGCGCCGGCGCGCAGGGGCCGATCGGAGGCTCGCCGATGCCCCTGGCTCCCAGCGGGCCCTTGCCGGGGTGAAGCTCCAGTCCGATGGCGCGAATGTCCGGCAGGTCGACGGAGACGGGGATCAGGTACTCGGCGAACAGCGTCGAGCTCGCGACGCCGTCGACCAGCTCCACCTGCTCGCTCAGCGCGTAGCCGATCCCCTGCGCCGCGGCGCCCTGGATCTGGCCCTCGACGCGGCGCATGTCGATCGCCCGGCCGACGTCGTGGCAGGCGACGTAGGCGAGGATGCGGACCTGACCTGTCAGCTCGTCGACCTCCACATCGGCGGCGTGCGCGCCGTAGGTGTAGTCGGGGAACGACCTTCCGCGTCCGGTCTCACGGTCGAACTCCCCCGTCTCGGCCTCGAAGGTGTCGTGCACGTAGGGCATCACGCCCTGATGCTCGGCCGCCCGGGCGAGCTCGCCGATCGTGATCGATCGCCCGCCGGCGCGAACGCGGTTGTCGGAGAACTCAAGCGCTTCGGGGTCGCACTCCAAAAGCGCCGCGGCAACGGCCTCCAGCTTGGCGCGCAGCGCACGCGCGACCTTGAGCACGGCGTTGCCCGACATGTACAGCTGGCGGGTGGCGAAGGTGCCGCCGGTCAGGGGCGTCAGCGCGCTGTCGCCGATGTGCACCGTGGTCCGGTCGGCCGTGACCCCGAGCACCTCTCCTGCGATGTCGGCCAGCGACGCGGCCTGCCCGGCGCCCAGGTCGGTCACGCCGGCGCGGATCACCATCGTGCCGTCGTGCTCGAGGCCGATCCAGGCGGATGCGCGGTCGGCGAAGAACACCGAGCGCCCGTAGGGCTGCATGCTGCAGGCAAAGCCGCGGCCCACCCTGGTGCCAGGGCGCGATGGTCGCGGGCGCGGGCCCAGCTCGGCGAGCGCGCGCCGCATGCACTCCTCCACGCCGACGCCGGTGTCAAGCGCCTCGCCGGTGACGCGCAGGTCGCCGCGAGCGACGAAGTTGCGCCTGCGCACCTCCGCGGGGTCCAGTTCCAGCAGCTGGGCGATGCGGTCCATCTGCGACTCGTAGCCGAACACGACCTGCATCGCGCCGAAGCCGCGGAACGCGCTGGTGGGCACGGTGTTGGTGAACACCGCAACGCTCTCGACGCGCGCGTCGGCGACCCGGTAGGGCCCGGTGGCGTTGACCGCGGCGGCGAACAGCACCCGCGAGCTCAGCAGCGGGTAGGCGCCGGCGTCCCCGATGATGCGGACGTCCTGAGCGACGATCGTGCCGTCGCGCCGGACGCCGGTGCGGTAGCGCATCGTGAACGGGTGGCGCTTGTGGCGGGCCAGCAGCGACTCCTGGCGGGTCCACACCATCCTCACCGGCCGGCGAGTGCGCCATACCAGCAGGGCGATGAACGGCTCGACGGTCATGTCCTCCTTGCCACCGAAGCCGCCGCCCATGTAGGAGGCGATCACCCTCACGCGGCTGTGGGGCAGGCGCAGGATCTCGGCGACCTCGCGCGCGTGCTCGATCACCTGCGTTGAGACCCGCAGCGTCAGGACCCCGTCGGAGTCGATCCAGCCGATCCCGGCCTCGGGCTCCAGGTAGGCGTGGTCGACCCGCTGCGTGCGGTAGGTCTCCTCCACCACCAGGTCCGCCGAGCGCATCGCGGCATCGACGTCTCCGATCGACGACCGCCAGGTCACGTAGCGGTTGCCTCCGGGATGCACGGCGGGCGCGTCGTCGCGCAGCGCCTGCTCGGGCTCGAAGACGCCCGGCAGCTCCTCGTAGTCGACGTCGACCAGCGCCGCGGCCTCCAGCGCAGCCTGCGGGGTCTCGGCGGCCACCAGCGCCACCGGCTCCCCGTCGTAGCGGACCCGATCCTCGGCGAGCACCGGCTGGACGATCGCGTCGACTCCCAGGCCGCTGGCCTCGTCGAGGATCCCGTTGTAGGGCACGTCTGCGGCGGTCATCACGGCGTGCACCCCTTCAACGGCCCTGGCCGCCCGCACGTCGATCGAGACGATCCGCGCCGAGGGCAGCCGCGCGCGCACGACGACGCCGTGCAGCATGCCCGGGAGGCCCCAGTCGTCGGCATAGGGCAGCGTTCCGCAGACCTTCTCGACGAAGTCGCGGTGGTGGGCGGCCGGCTCGCGTCCGAGCTCGTCGAGCGCTCGCTCGGGCGCCTCGACTGCCGTCTCCAGCACCGCGCGGTCAGGCGCCGCCATCGGATGCCTCCTGTCCGCCGGCGCCGGTCGGCAGCCGGTCACGGTACTCCTCGATCGCGTCGAGGATCTTCGTGTAGCCGGTGCACCGGCAGAGGTTCCCGGACAGCGCCTGGCGGATCTGCTCGCGGTCCGCGTGCGGGTTTGCGTCCATGTACCACTTGGCGGTCAGCAGCATCCCCGGGGTGCAGAAGCCGCACTGGGCGCCGCCATGGCGCAGGAAGCTCTCCTGCAGCGGGTGAAGCTCGCCGGGGCCGGCGAGGCCCCGCACGGTGGTCACCGAGCGGCCGTCGACCTGCACGGCGAAGGTCAGGCACGAGTTCACCGGCTCGCCGTCGAGCAGCACCGTGCACGTCCCGCAGACCCCCTCTCCGCAGCCGAGCTTGACCTCGGTGGCCCCCCCGTGCGTGCGCAGCAGCTCGAGCAGCGACGCGTTGGCCTGCACGGTCGCCCGCAGCGGCCGGCCGTTGACGGTCAGCGCCACCTCGTGCGCGCTCACGGCAGTCCGCTTTCGTTCACGGCAATCCGCTCCCGTTCATCGCTCGCCGCGCAGCCGTCCACAGCGCGCGGGAGACCAGCACGTTCGTCAGCGTCCTGCGGTACTCCTCGGAGGCGTGCGTGTGCGGGCCGATTTGCACCTCCGCGGCGACCGCGGCCGCGACCTCCCGGATCGCCGGCTCGGTCAGCACCTCTCCGAGCAGCCGAGCGGCGCCCTCCGAGACATCCAGGGGCCGGTGCGAGACGGCGCCGACGACCACGCGAGCCGCCTCGCAGCGGCCGTCGTCGCCCAGCGTCACCGACGCGGCTGCCTCCGCGAGCGCGAAGTCGCCCGCCCGCCTGGCGATCTCCAGAAAGCAGCTCCCCTGACGCGATCCTGAGATCGGGATGCGGACCTCGGTGATCAGCTCTGCGGGCTCAAGGCAGGTCGTCAGGTGGCCGACGATCAGCTCGCCGGCGGGGATCGAGCGCTCGCCGGCCGGGCCGAGCGTGCGGACGATCGCTCGCTGCGCGACGGCGACCGTGGCAAGCTCGGCGGTCGGCTCGCCATGCGCCAGCGAGCCGCCGATCGTGCCCCGCCGGCGCACCCTGACGTTGCCGATCTGAGAGGCCGCCTCGGCGAGCATCGGACAGTGGTCGCGGACAGCCTCAGAGCTCTCCAGGTCGGCGTGGCGCACGAGCGCCGAGAGCACGAGCTCCTCGCCGCTGACGCTCACCGTCCGCTCAGCGGCATCGCACAGATCGACGAGCATCGAGGGGGCCGCCAGCCGAAGCATCATCATCGGCACGAGGCTCTGGCCGCCGGCGATCGGCCGGGCATCCTCGCCGCCGTGCTCCAGCAGCCGCACGGCCTCCTCCCAGCTGCCCGCGCGCGCGTAGTCAAACGGCTCGCTGCTGTACATCCCGAGGCCTCTAGGCCGCGACGGCGGCCCGCAGGTGGTCGAGCACCGCCGAAAGGGCCGCCTGGTTTGATGTCACGACGGGGACGCCGAGTCGGCGCTCGATCTCCTCGCGCGCGTCGAAGGCGCGGAAGTTCGTGCAGGAGGCGAACGCCAGGTCGATGTCGGCGCCCGAGAGCCGCTCGACGGCGAAGTCAACGATCCGCTCGGGCTGGACATCGGCGATGGCGAAGTTGTCGGTTATGCGCAGGCCGTGCATTGCGACCACCTCCAGCCCGTCGTCGGCGAGGCTGCGCGCGATCTTCTCGTTGAGCGCATCCACATACGGGGTGACGACGCCCACGCGCCGCGCGCCGGCCGCCCGGATCGCTGAGCGCACCGCCGCTGCGACGCTGAACGCGGCCGCACCGGTGCGCTCAGCGATGCGTCCGACCAGGGCGGCCTCGTAGTCGTTGCCCCGCAGCGCGCCGGCGCTCGTGCACCCGAACACCACCGCGTGCGGCCGCGCGGTCGCCAGGTCGTCGATCGCACCCGGCAGATGCTCATCGAGCATCACCGACTCACCCTCGGGCGTGGTCTCGGTCAGGCGCATGCGCGCCGTGTGCAGCGTGAAGCCCTCGGGCAGCCGCCGGTAGAAGTCCACCTCGGCGACCGTGTTGGAGGAGGGGACGATCAGCCCGATCCGCCTGCTCATCGGCCCGCCTCCGTCCCGGCGGGCTGCGGCTGGGCGCCGGCGAGGGCACCGGCGCCGTCATGCTGACCGGCGCCGTCCGTGGCGCGGTCCATGACGCCGGCGTCCCGGGCGCCGCCTGCCGCGGTGGGCTCGCCTTCGAGGGGCGGGAGCTCCAGCAGGTCCAGGGGGTTGTCCTTGATCATCGTCTCCACGCCGCGCTCGCTGATCCCCGACTCGAACACCGACTGCGCGAACGTGCGCAGGCACTCGGCGGGCATCGGGTTGTGTCGCTGGCCGCCGTCGCTCATCAGGATGCAGCGCTCCGGTCCGAGCGACCTGATCGCGTCGACCACGCGGGTCAGCGGGGCGTGATTCCACATCGGGGACACCGTGCAGTAGCCGAACTCGGCGTAGGCGCCCTGTGCGACAAGCTCGCGCAGGTCCTCGAGCTCGAGCGCGGGAACGCGGAAGAAGGGATGGGTGATCATGATCTTCTGCACGCCGCGGTCGCGCGCGGCGCGCACGAGCAGCTTGATCTCGCGCACCGACAGATGGCAGGTGCTGAGGATCGCCGAGTGCTCGGCGATCAGGTCGAGCACGTCGATCAGGCCGTCGATCGGCCGGCCGTCGGATGAAAACACCTCGATGCCCGCGTCGTCTGCACGGGCGACCGTGCTCTCCTGCTTGTCGTACTTGCCGGTTGAGCCGAAGGTGCGGGCATGGTTGGCGGCATCGACGGTCGGCATCCACACGTGCTTTGCGCCCAGCTGAAGCGCCGCCTCCACCGCGGCGGGGTTGATCCCGCCCACGGCGCGGTTGAGCACGATCCCGCCGCACACGTGGATGCCGGGGACCTGCTGCATGGTCAGATAGGCACGGCTGGTCGTCCGTTCGGAGTGGCACTTGAGCGAGATCGCGCGCAAGCCCATCGCGGCGGCATGGCGCGCGACGCCGACGTCGTCGGCGATCCTCGGGAACAGGTCGGGCTCGGAGTGGACATGCACGTCCACCGCGCCCCGCATGTCGATGAACGGGCCGATGGTCATTGGTCGGGGGTCACCTCTCTGGCGTGCGCGGCGGCTGCAGATGCGCCACCGCCGGTCGAGTCGCCGTCGCGGCCTGGGTTGCGGTCGCGGGCCGGGTTGCCCTCGCGGGCCGGGTCGCCGTCGCGGAGGCGGCGCAGCTCGTTCAGCTCGCGTCGGGTGGGAGGCGCCAGTTCGGCCAGCGATTCGGACACCAGCAGCTCAAAGCCGGTGCTCTCGCGCACGCGGGACTCGCTGACGCCGGGCTGCAGCGCGTCGAGCCGCAGCCGACCGGTCCGCTCGTCGAAGCCCAGCAGCGCAAGGTCGGTGATCACCGCCACCGGCCGGCTGCGGACCAGCCCGGCGCGGCGGCGCGCATCGCCCCCTGACAGATACCCCGGGCTGGTGATGAAGTCCACGCGCTCCACGAACCGGCGCGGCTCGTGGCGGGTCATGATCAGGATCTCGCGGCAGCTTGAGACGATGTCGTTGGCGCCGCCGCTGCCCGGCAGCCTGACCCGGGGCCGCTCGGGGTCGCCGATGAAGCTGGTGTTGACGTTCCCGTACTGGTCGAGCTGTCCGGCGCCGATGAAGCCGTAGTCGTAGTGGCCCCGCTGTCCGTACAGGAACAGGTCGCAGATCGAGGTCAGCATCGACGCGCCGTGCGCGGCGCGCATCTCGTTGGTGGAGACCGGCAGCAGCCCGGGGAGCATCGTGGGGCCGATCGAGCCTCCCTCCAGGACGATCGTCAGCGACGGCGCGTGCAGTCGCCTGGCCAGGACGCTGGCCTCCAGCGGCGCCCCCACTCCCGCGAACACCACCTTCCCGTCGCGCAGCAGGCGGCTGCCCGCGATCGTCATCAGCTCGACGGGGGTCGCGTCGCCCGCCTGCTCCGCTCCCAAGGGCGACGAGCCCCCGCCCGCGGCGGCCGGTGTGCTTGCGCCCGCGCGCCTGGCGGCCACCTCGGTCACCTGGCCACCAGCTCCCGCGCGCGCCGCGACTGCTCGAGCAGGCGAGCCGCGCCGACGCCGTCCAGGAAGGCGGAGAAGCTGCCGGGCGCCTCCACGGTCTCCTGCAGATAGGAGCGCACGCCCTCGGCGCCGTCGCGGGCGACGCGCTCCGCGTAGTCGTCGAAGTGGCCGAAGTCGGCCTCGTAGCGACCGTGGCACTCGTGCGGGTAGGAGCCGAACGGCACCTCCACGACCGCGTCGACGACGAACCCCGGGATCACGGTCCGGTCGGCGCTGCGGACGATCGCGTCGGCGTCGACGATCTCCTCGGCGGTCACGATCACCCGCTCGGCGGCGCGCGCGCACTCGACGTCCATGTAGAGCGGCCCGTCGATCTGGGCGTTGCCGGCCGCGTCCGCGCGCTGCACGTGGATCAGCGCGACGTCGGGCACGAGCGCCGGCACCGCGACCAGCCGCTCGCCGGTGAACGGGCAGCTCATCTCCCGCGCGGGCAGGCGTGCGAGCAGGTCCGAGCCCAGCAGCGACGCGGTCGGCAGAAATGGCATCCCCATCGAGGCGGCCAGCAGGCGAAGGCCGAACGACAGGTGGCTCCACTCCTCGTAGATCGCGGGATCCCGCTCCACGTAGCTGCGGAACACCTTCGGGATCCCCCATCTCAGGCCGATCCCGACCCAGCTTGAGATCAGCTTCGCGGCCGCACCGGACGCCAGGAACAGCTCAGCCTCGTAGCACATCAGGTTGCGGGCCAGGGTGAGGTCGCGCCGGCGCGCGCGCAGCAGCTCCAGCAGCATCGCCCACGGCGTGCGCGAGTAGCAGCAGCCGCCGGCCACGACCGTGTCGCCGTCGCGCACCAGCGCGGCCGCCTCGGCCAGCGTGAGCCGCTTGTCGGGGCCGCCGCTCATCCGCTCGTGGCCACCGACAGGCCGGCGACAAGCGGCGCGACCTCCGCCGCGAACCGCTCGATCTGCTCGAGCTCGTAGTCGCAGGGGACCAGGCAGATGTGCCTTACCCCCGCGTCCACCTGCGCGGCGATCTGCTCTGCGCACTGCTGCGGCGTGCCGCGGATCGCGCTCTCCGCGGTCGACTCGCTCCACTGCGGAAGGTCGAAGTACTCGCCGATGTAGCGCCGCACGCGTCGGTCGGCCGCCTCATAGGAGTCGCCCACGCACAGGGGCAGCTGCGCGACGTTGTCGAGCCCGTCCGGGTCGCGGCCGGCGCGCTCGGCGTGCTCGCGGATGCGCCTCCACGCGCGCGCAAACGCCGCCGGCTCGTAGAAGTAGGTGAGCCAGCCGTCGGATTGCTCGGCGACCCGCCGCAGCACCCGGTCGACGTAGCCACCGATCAGCAGCCGGGGCCGCGGACGCGGCGAGGTGCGCGGCAGCATGACGGCGTTGCGAAACGGGATCCCGCGCGCCTCGCCGCTGACGCGCTCTCCGCTCCAGAACAGCTTCATGAGCGCGAGGTTCTCTTCGAAGATCCGCCCGCGCTGGCTGAACGGAACCCCGCAGGCGTCGAACTCCCGCTCATACCAGCCGACCGCCAGCCCGAGCGTGAGGCGGCCGCCGGACATGATCTCGATCGTCGCGGCCGTCTTGGCGAGCACCGCAGCCGGGCGCAGCGGGAGAACGAGGATCCCCGTGCCCAGCTCGACCCGTTCGGTCATGCCCGCCAGCAGCGCGAGCGTCGACAGCGACTCCAGGAACGGGAACGGCCGCCCGCTGCCCAGGAACATGTGGTCCCACGCCCACAGGGAGTCGTACCCCAGCTCCTCGGCCCGCCGCGCGTAGGCGACGATCGCATCCACGTCCGGGTCCCGGGACGCGGGCGTGAAGTTCTCAAGCGCAAGGCCCAGCTTCAGGCTCGCCATCTCAGCCGCGCAGCGCCTTCACTATCGCCGCCCGCCCATGCTCGATGTGCGCGCGCATCCGCGCGCTCGCCCGCTCCGCGTCTCCCGCGCGCAGCGCATCGAACACGCTCAGGTGCTCGTCCAGGAACCGGCGCGGCACCTCGGTCGTGTACACGCGCTCGGAGAGCTCGAGCTGCAGACGGCTCCAGTACCCCCTCAGGACGCTCATCAGCTCGCTCGCGCTCGCCTCGTAGATCGCAAGGTGAAAGTCGGCGTCCAGCTGGCCGGCCTCGCGCGGGTCGGCCGCGTCGAGGGCGTCGACGAACCTGGCAAGAACGTGCTCGACCTGCGCGAGCGCCTCGGGCGTGATCCGCGCCGCCGCCAGCCCCGTCAGGTGTGGCTCGAGCACGAGGCGCACGTCGTAGATCAGCTCCGCCTCCTGCGGGGTGAGGCGGTAGGTGACGAACGTCCCGCGGCTGCGATAGGTGATCACCAGCCCCTCGCCCTCCAGCGTGCGCAGCCCCTCGCGCACCGGCGTCCGACTGACGCCCGTGCGCTCCATCACCATCGCCTCGGTGAGGCGCGCTCCGGCCGGAAGGCGCCCGGTGAGGATGTCGTCGCGGATCACGCGGCAGACGTGCTCGGCCAGCGACGGCGGCCGGGGTGGCCGAAGCTGGTCGTTCTCCTCCAGCAGACGCAGGCCGTAGCGCGGCTGATGGCGCGCGGCACGGCTTCGCGAGCTTGACATCTGGCGGTCTCTGACTTTCGTCGCGATCGGATCGCGGCCGTGACACGGCCCTGTTCTATGTGCAGAGTATACAACGAACGCGGAACGGTTCGCGACCAGCGAAGCCGCTCGCCGCGTCATGCGTCGAACCTGTCGATCAGCGCAAACCCGACCGTGTCAAAGCCGGTCATGCGCTCGAGCACCCCCGTCGCCTGCGAAAGCGCGACGCGCTCGGTCACAAGCGCGGCTGGATCAAGGCGCCCGGCGGCCACCAGCGACAGCAGCGCGGGCAGATGCACGTGCGGGTTGCCGACGCTGCCGACGATCGTCAGCTCGGCCTCGATCAGCTCGTCGAGCGGGATTCCGACGATGCCCTGCTCCTCCCGGCTGGTCAGGCCGACCTGCACCAGTCGGCCGCCCTTGCGCAGGCCCCGGATCGCGCCCTGCACGAGCGACGCGGTGCCGAGCCCGCCGAGCGCGACGTCGGCGCCGCCGCCGGTGGCCTCGCGCACCGCCTGGGCCACCTCCGCCGAGCGCGCATCGATCGTGACCATGGCGCCCTGCGCCTGGGCGGCGTCGAGCTTGCGCCGGTCGATGTCGACCGCCACCACCCGCGCGCCCAGCGCCGCGCCGATCTGAACGGCGGAGAGCCCGACGCCGCCGACGCCATGCACGGCGAGCCACTCCCCGGCGCGCAGGCCCGCCTGGTGGGCGAGCGCGTGCCAGGCGGTCATGAAGCGGCAGCCCAGCGCGGCGGCCTCGTCCAGGCCGACCCCGTCGGGCAGCGGCACGCAGTTGAGGTCGGCCCGCAGCACGCGCACGTACTCGGCGTAGCCGCCGTCGTGCGTCATGCCCAGGAACTCGAGCGCGTCGCAGAGATTGGTGCGTCCGCTCCGGCAGTAGGGACAGTTGCCGCACGCCTCGTGAAACGGGACCGCCACACGATCGCCCACCCGCACTAGGCGCACGCCCTCCCCGACGGCGCTCACCTCGCCGGCGAACTCATGACCCATCGTGATCGGCAGCGGCGGCGCCAGCCCGACCCACGACCAGTCCCCCACCCAGGTGTGCCAATCGGTGCGGCAGATCCCCTCAAAGGCCACCCTCACGACCACCTCCCCGGGACCCGGCTCGGGGATGGGAAGCTCCTCGATCGCCAGCGGCTCGCCGAGCGCCACAAGCCTTGCCGCCCTCATCATCCGACCCGCTTTTGGTCAACGCTCATGTTCGCCCGCTGCCTCTCCTCGGCTGTCTACAGAGCAGTGTATACAACTCTCCGGCTCCCGTGCAGGTCGCGGCGCCCGGAGCGCGCCGGGCGCGCCGCGGCCGGCGTGCGGGATCAGTCGTCAGCCGCCTGCACCAGCCTGCGGGCAAGCTCGGCCGGCCTGGTGAACATGACCTCGTGGCTGCCGCCCATCTCCACGAGCTTGAAGCGGCCAAGGCGCGACGACATCCCGGGATGCCAGGCGCCGGGTGAGAGCGCCAGGTCGTCGCGCACCGCGATGAAGCTGCGCGGCAGCTCGCCGCGATGAAACTCGGCCAGCTCGAGCCGCTCGTCCCACGGGGCGAACGGCTGCGGCACCAGCCGCTCCCAGACCGAGCGAGCCAGCTCCGGGGACGCATCCTGCATGAAGGCGTCGCGAAACACCTCCCAGGGACAGGCGACGGTCGCGTCGGGGCTCTCCTGCGCGGCGCGGCCGAACGCTCGCACCTGCTCCGGCGGCAGGTTGTCGTTGACGCTCGTTCCGTCCAGCAGCACAAACGCCGTGTGGAACACGAGCCGCCGGCAGCGCTCGGGAACCAGCTGCGAGACACGGCTCACGACCGAGCCGCCGAAGCTGTGGCCGACCAGCACGACGTCGCGCAGATCGTGTCCCTCTAGATAGGAGATCACCGAGTCCACGTAGTCCCGGTGGCGGATCCCGCGCCGGTCGGCCCCGGGCAGGTGACCGGGGTAGGTGGGCGCGTGGGCCGTGTGGCCAAGCTCCCGCAGGCACCAGGCGACCGGCTCCCAGGCCCAGCCGCCGTGAGGAGCCGTGCAGCAGGACGAACGTCAGCCTGCGGCTGGGCACCTGTGGCTCCACCTGTCCGCGGACACCGGGTATACAGTACGTAACCGCGGGCGAGCGTGCCGTCCCTGCCTGCGACCGGTTCGATCTGGCGCGGCGGGCCAGCCTGGCGGCTCCGGGGCGCCTATCCGGCCTGTGCCGCCCGCGCCACCACCGCCGCAAGCCGCCTTCGCACCTCGGCCGCCGTCTGCGCCAGCGCGCCGTTTCCCACGATCGAGAGCATCCGCTCGGCGTCGATCGCCGCGATGCGGGTGCGCCCACCTTCGCGGCGGACGATCACATTGCAGGGCAGCAGCGTGCCGAGCTCGGGCTCGAGCCCGAGCGCCGCGTGCGCGAGCTGCGGGTTGCAAGCTCCGAGTATGAGGTAGGGCTCGCGCTCGACGCCGAGCTTGGCCCTCAGCGTGGCGGCCACGTCGATCTCGGCCAGCACCCCGAACCCCTCGGCGGTGAGCTCCTCTCGGACGCGGGCGACCGCGTCGTCGAAGGCGAGCTCGGTGTCGGCACTCAATGTGTAGCTTGAATCTGTCATCGCATCCTCCCGGGTTTCATCTGAGGCCCTTGCATGCGTCAGCGGACCTGCTGTGTGTCATCCGATCCGTCCTGTGTGTCCGTCCTGATCCCGGTGCCCGTCCTCGACGCCGCACGGTCTCCTAGCGGGACCAAACCCGGAAAGTCCCGCTAGGCGCTCAGGCATGGCCGAAGCTGACCCTGGGGAGGATGCGGCGCGCCCATCCCGGCAGGTACCAGGCACGGCGGCCCATCAGCGCCAGCAGGACCGGCACGAGCAGAAGGCGGATGAGGCCCGCGTCGAGCAGCACCGCGACCCCGAGAATGATCCCCATCTCCTTGGGCGGCAGCGGGCCCGAGAGCGCGAACGTGAAGAACACCGCCACCATCACGCCCGCGGCGGCGAAGATCACCCGTCCGGAGTGCGCAAGCCCACCGACCATCGCCTCACGCGCATCGCCGTGGCGGTCCCAGTGCTCCCGTGCGCTTGACAGCAGGAACACGGTGTAGTCCATCGAGATCGCGAAGATCATCGAAAAGAAGAACACCGGCCCCCAGGCGTCCAGGAACCCCTGGGGCTCAAGGCCCAGCAGCGAGTGCAGGGCACCGTCCTGAAAGACCCACTTGGCCACTCCGAAGGCGGCGCCGGTCGCCAGCAGGTTGGTCAGCACGCCCGCGGCGGCGAGCAGGGGCGCCTGCAGCGCGACCAGCAAAAGCAGGAACCCGAGCCCGAGCACCACGCCGATCACGACCGGCGTCCTGGCGGCCAGGGCGCTCTGGAGGTCGTGGTTCTCGGCGACCGCGCCGCCGACCAAGGATCCCCTCGGCAGCTCTGAGCGCAGCCGGTCGATCGTCTCACCGACAGCCGGGCTGGACGGGTCCTGCCGGGGGATCGCCACAATCAGCGCATAGCCGCCCGATGTCTGGGTGGGCATCAGCTCCGCGACGCCGCGCTGCGCGGCGGCGATCCGCCGTGCGGCGGCCGCTTCGGAGGCCGGCGCGACTATCTGCAGCGGGCCGGTCGCCCCGGGACCGAACGCCGCCTGCACCTGCTCGTAGCCGATGCGCGAGGAGTCGGCGGGCGGCACGACCCTGATCGACGGCATCGAGGTGCGCAGCTGGGTGACGGGCAGCGCGAGCCCCACAAGCACTGCGAGCGCCACGATCCCGTGGCGCAGGGGCCGGCGCCACAGCCGCTCCCCCCAGCGCTCGAACAGCCGCGAGCGGTGCTCGCCGGAGTGCGCCCAGGGCAGCGCGAGCCTGTCCACCCTGGGCCCAAGCCGCGAAAGCACGGCCGGCAGCAGGGTGAGCGTCGCCGCCAGCACAAAGACCACCGCCAGCATGATCCCCAGGCTCATGGAGCGAAACGCGGGGCTCGGGACGAGCATCACCGCGCTGAGCGACACCAGCACGGTGACGCCGCTGAACAGCACCGCCTTGCCGGCGGTGTCCATCGTCACCGCCGCGGCGTCGACGGCCGCCATGCCGTGGCCGAAGAACGCGCCGCGGAAGCGGTGCACGACGAACAGCGCGTAGTCGATCCCCAGCGCCAGGGCGAACATCAGCGCGAAGTTCATCGCCCAGATGGAGATCGGCATCACGAGCGTGCCGAGGTACAGCAGCCCCGCCGCCGAGGCCAGCCCGATCATCGTCAGCATCAGCGGCAGCCCGGCGGCGACCAGCGAGCCGAACGCGACCAGCAGGATCCCGAGCGTGACCGGCCATGAGATGACCTCGGAGCGCAGCATCGCCGAGCGGTTTGCCCGGTTGAAGTCAGACCACATCGCCGCCGCGCCGGTCAGCTCGACGCTCACGCCATGACCGGAGAGCGACGCGAGCCTTCGCTTGAGCCCGTCGGCGGCCCTGACCATCCCGTTTGGGCCAAGCGCGGCGCCGGCCTGCACGATCGCGGTGTGCCCGTCCCGCGAGATCGAGGCGCCCGGCGAGGGTGCGATGACCGACCGCACGGCGCCGCTTGAGCGCAGCGCGCGCTCCGCGCGCGAGATCGTCTCGCGAAACCCGGGCGCCGAAACCGTCTGCGCCGGCGAGTGGACGACCGCCAGCAGCGCGTAGCTGGACTGCCCCTGGAAGTATCGGTCGATCAGCTGCCGGGCCGCCACCGACTGCGAGCCCGACGCATCCCAGCCGGCTCCCGACAGCGCGGTCTCGACTCGCGGCGCAAAGAACCCCAGGACGAGCGCCACGGCCAGCCATCCCACCAGGACGGCGCGAAAGTGCGTGGCGGTCCAGCGGCCCAGCCGTCCGACCGGCCCGACGCAGTCGGCATGCGGGTAGTCGCCGGGCTGCGGGCGGACCGCCTGCGCCAGCTCGACGGCCGGCATCACGCGAACTGCTCCGGCCGCGTCACGCTGCCTGCCCAACCTCGGAGGATGGTTGCGCGTCGTGGGCGGAAGGCGCGGTGGCGCTCCGGTCGACCGCCGCCACCAGCTGCTCCGCCGCGATCACGCCGGCCTGCGCGGCCACAGGCCGGCCGTCGCGGAAGATCATCAGGGTCGGGATCGACCGTATAGCAAACCGGTCGGCGAGCTCGGGCTCGGCGTCGACGTCCACCTTTGCGAATCGGTACTGCGGGCGCAGCCCCGCCGCGCGCTCGAGCTGCGGCGCCATCGCGCGACACGGCGCACACCAGCCCGCCCAGAAATCGACCACGGACACGCCGCCGGCGACGGCTTCATCGAAGCCGGCGAGCGTGAGATGCTCAACCGGGGGTTTCGCGGACATCGGTCCTCCTTCGTGTTTGGCAATGCTGACGATTGTACTGCTGCACAACCTTACAGTGGTGGTTGCGTCGAGTACTCTAGCAGATCCGCGACCCGCTTGACAACTGGTTGCTTGTGCTAACGTGAAGTGAGATGTCTGCTTCCCGTCTCCGGCCATCGCCGGAGCTCCAGCACCCCCTTCCGGAGCCGCTGATAGAGCTCGTCGCGCAGCGGTTTCGGGTCCTGGGCGAGCCGATGCGGATCAGGCTGCTGGATCGCCTGCGCGACGGCGACGCGACCGTCTCCGAGCTGCAGGAGGCCCTGGGCGCCAGCCAGCAGAACGTCTCAAAGCACCTCGGGATCCTGCACGCAGCCGGGATGGTCACCCGAACCAAGCACGGGACCCACGCCCGCTACTCGATCAGCGATCCGACGGTGTTCGACCTCTGCGAGCAGGTCTGCGGCGGCGTTCGCAGGCGCGTCGCCGAACTGGAGGCCATCCTCCAGGCGCCCGACGAGGTCGCCTGACCGCCATGCCGCTCCTGCACGAGCTCCCCGAGGCGGTCCTGGAGCTGCTGGAGAAGCCCCGTGTCGCGGTGCTGGCGACCGTCCGCGCCGACGGCACGCCCGCCACCACCGCCTGCTGGTATGGCCTTCAGGACGGCATGATCCTGCTCACCGTCTACGCCAACGCGCGCCGGCTCCCGAACATCCGCCGCAGGGCGCACGTCGCCCTCACCATCCTGGACGAAGATCCTTACCGGCATGTGTCCGTATCGGGGCCGGTGGCGAGGATGTGGGAGGACCCCGAGATGGAGGTCATGAACCTGCTGTCGATGCGCTACACGGGCGAGCCCTGGCACGAGCGCGAGCCGTGCGTGAGCATGCTGGTTGAGATCGAGCGCTGGCACGCCTACGGCGTGCTGTCCGACGGCTCCGACCACGGCCCCGCCTCCTGACGGCCGGCCCCGCCTCCTGACGGCGGACCGGCCGCCGCCTACCCGGCGACCAGCGAGTGCACCGGCGGCAGGCGCGTGGCGACCGTCGACCAGGACGCCCCGGCGTCCGGGGAGCCGAACAGCTCGCCCGAGGTGGCGCCGAAGTACAGCTCGAGCGCCTCCCCCTCCCCCCGGTGGCAGAACGCCTGGCGCAGGACGGTCAGGTAGGCATGCCGGGCCGGCAGGCCGTCGCCCCGCGGCGACCAGCTCGCGCCGGCATCGCGGGTCTCGTACACGCGCACGCGCCCCTCGGGCGTCACGCGGTCCATGTCGGCCACCAGCGGGATTAGGTACGCGCTGTCGGGGTCGGCCGGGTCGACTGCCAGCGGAAAGCCGAAGTCGGACACCAGCCCGCCGCCGCCGACGTCGATCCAGCTCTCCCCCGCGTCGTCCGAGCGGTACACGCCGCCGTGGAACTGCATGAACATGCGCTCCGGCCGCCGCGGCGAGCGCTCCACATGGTGCACGCAGCGAGCCGCGTTCTCGTCGGCGAGCGCCTCGGCGGGCAGGTAGCGCGGGCTGATCCCGCGATTGGCCCGCCGCCAGCTGCCCCCGCCATCCTCGGACAGCCACATGCCCGCGGCGGAGATCGCGACCGCCAGGCGGCTGGGATCATCCGGCCAGGTGCAGATCGAGTGAAGGCACAGACCGCCGCCGCCGGGCTGCCACCACGGCCGCGTCGGCTGCTCCCACAGGCCCGCGTTGAGCTCCCAGTGCGCGCCGCCGTCACGGCTCTCAAACAGCACGCCGGGGTCGCCGCCCGCGTAAAGCGTCCCCTCGGCCTCGCCGGGCGCGATCACCCACAGGCGCTCGAGCGCCTGTCCCGATCCCTCGGGCAGGCGCACGCCCTCGGCCTCCCGCCACTCCCCGTCCGCCTCGCCGTCGCAGATGAACATCTTCGGCCCGTAGAACGGTGAGGTGACCGCGGCCAGCAGGCGGCCGCTGCGCCGATCTCGCAGCGCGAAGTCCACCGGCTGCCCCGCAAACGCCCGGGCGCGAACCTCAAAGCGGCCGCCGGGCTCGCCCTCCAGCACGAACATCCCCTTCTTGGTCCCGACGATCAGCTCGGTCACGCTCGGCCTCCCGTTATCGCCGGCAGCACGTCGACCCGGTCGCCCGGTCGCACCTCGGTCGCCTCGGTGGCGCGCTCGCCGTTTATGTACACGTTGATGTGCCGGCGCACGAGCCCCCGCTCGTCCAGCACCCACCCCCGCAGCGGGGGATGGCGGCGCTCGAGCGCCCGCAGCAGCTCGAGCACCGTCCCGGCGTCGACCGACTGCTCCGAGCGGTCGCCCGCCAGCCGGCGCAGCGGCCCGCGAAGGCGCACAACGGCCACGCCCCCAAGCCTAATGCGCCGGCGGTCCGCCGGCAAACCGGCGGGCCCCGGCCGCCGGGGCGTATCTTCGCCGGCAAGTCCATCTCGCCGCCACGAGGAGCATGCCGATGCCCGACAGCGCAGTGATCGTCGCGCCCCGCCGGGGGAGAGCCGTTCAGGTGGCCGCCGGAGCGCGGCTTGAGGTCGTCAACCGCGAGGGCGGGCAGGTGGCCGACATGTGGGCGCTGTGCGCGGCTGACCCGAGCGAGTGGCTGTCGATGGAGCACACCCGCACGGCGCTCCGCCGACTGGTTCCAGCGGTGGGCGATGAGCTCGTGAGCTCAAGCCGCCGGCCGCTGCTGAGGCTGGTGGCCGACTCGAGCCCCGGGGTGCACGACACGCTGATCGCCGCCTGCGACTCCGAGCGCTACCGCCAGCTGGGCGCCGGCCCCGGCCACGCCAACTGCGCCGACAACCTGCGGCAGGCGCTCGCCGCCGAGGGCATCCAGGCCGACCGCCTGCCCGCGCCGCTGAACCTGTTCATGAACATCCCCTGGCAGCCGGACGGGCGGCTGGAGTTCCTGCCGTCCCCCGCCCGCGCCGGCGACCGGGTGACGTTCGAGGCGCTGGTGGACGTCGTGATCGTCGTCTCCGCCTGCCCGATGGACCTCAACCCGATCAACGGCGGGCGCCTGGGCTCGATCGGGCTGAGGCTGGTCGCATAGGGCCGGCCGCGACCCGGGCCGCCGGTCCTCTCAGAGGGCCAGCCACCGGTCGATCAGCCGGCGCGCAACCGAGAAGCGCGGCGGCAGGCGCAATGGCGCATCCCGGGCCGCCGTGGCCAGCGCTTGCGAGGCGGCCGCTGGCGCGCCTTGCGCAGCGTCGCTCCAGGACGCTGCGACCGCCACCTGGGCTCTGTCATACCAGCCGACCTCGGCGAGCTCGCCATCCAAAGCGGCCGGCTCGCCCCCGTCGGCCAGCGCGTGGAAGCCGAGCATCAGCGAGGCGGGGAACGGCCACGGCTGGGATTCGACGAAGACCGGCCGGCGCACCGCGATCCCGGCCTCCTCCATCACCTCGCGCGCGACCGCCTCCTCGGCAGACTCGCCGGGCGCCACGAAGCCGGCCAGCACCGACATGCGGCCGGCGGGCCATCCGGCGCGCCGCCCCAGCAGCAGCCGGCCCGCGTGCTCGACGGTCATGATCACCACCGGGTCGGTGCGCGGGAAGTGGTCCTGCCCGCAGGCGCCACAGTGACGGGCGGCTCCGGCCTCCAGGATCGAGGTGAGCGCGCCGCAGCCGGGGCAGAAGCGGCTGCGCCTGTGCCAGTTCAGCAGCGCCGCCGCGTAGGCGGCAAGCCCCGCCTCTGAGTGCTCCAGCACGGCCGCCAGCTCGCGCAGCGTCATCAGCCGCCGGCCGTCGAGCGCCGCCGCGCGGCGGTCGTCCGAGAGCGCGTCGAGGTCGAGCGCAAAGCGCGGCGCGCCATCCTCGAGCCCGAGCAGGATCGCCTGGTCGGGACCGGCCGCACCGTCATGCCCGCGACCGGCCGCACCGTCATGCCCGCGACCGGCGGCACCGTCATGCCCGCGAGCCGCCCGGACACAGGTGAGCGGCACGCGCGCCAGCGCCGGGGGGCCAGCGGCCGATACCAGGAGCCCGTCGGCGCTCGCCACCACCGCACGAGCGGACGGGTCACGCAGCTGACGGGCGACCCAGCCGGAGTCCTTTCGCTGGAGCGTCGCCCTGTCAAGCGGCGCGCCGGTGAACGGCATCGGCTCCGCGGGCGGCGCGGCAGCATGGAGGCGGGGCGAGGGCGGCATCGCGCTCCAGGTTAGGGGCGCCGCGCACCCGGCATGCGCCTCCGGTCGCCGCACACCCGGGATGCGCCGCCGGCCGCCGCTGCGCTAGGTTCGGGCGCCGTGCTGATCGATGGCAGGGCATACGCGGCCGAGCTGGCGCAGACGCTGCGCGAGGAGGTGGCGCGGCTGCCCGACGGCGCCGGGATCGCGACGCTGCTGGTCGGCGACGACCTGGCGGCGCAGGTCTACCAGCGGCGGATCGACCGCCACGCGCGAGAGGTGGGGCTCGCGTCGCGGCCCGAGCGCCTGCCGGCGGAGGCGACGCTGGGCCAGGTGGTTGGCAAGCTGGCGGAGCTTGACGTCGATCCGGAGATCACCGGGATCCTCGTGCTGCGGCCGCTGCCCGGGCACCTGCCCGAGTCACGGGTCTTCGCCGCGCTGCCGCCCCTCAAGGACGTCGAGGCGCTGCATCCCGTAAACGCGGGGCTGCTGTCGCTCGGGATGCCGCGCTTCATCCCCTCGACGCCCGCATCGGCCTTCCACATGCTCGACCGCTACACGGCGGCCGCCGGTCGCGACCCGGCGAGCGCCTACGACGGCCTGAACCTGGTCCTGGTCGGGCGCTCCAACAACGTGGGCAAGCCTGCTGCGATCCTCGGGCTGCAGCGCAACGCGACCGTGATCTCCTGCCACAAGCACACCTACGACGCCGGGCGGCTGGCCGATCACACCCGCAGCGCCGACATCCTGATCGTCGCGGTCGGCGTTCCGGGCCTGGTGACCGGCGACATGGTCAGGGAGGGTGCGCTGGTGATCGACATCGGGATCAACGCGCTCGAGCAGCCCGACGGCTCGGTGCGCCTGGTGGGCGACGTGGACACCGCGTCGGTGGAGCCGGTCGCCGAGGCGGTCTCACCGGTGCCCGGCGGCGTCGGGCCGATCACCGACATCTGGGTGCTGCGCAACACCGTCACCGCCGCGTGGCTTCAGACGACGCCGCCGGCGCGAAGCTGACCCTCTCGGCGAGCAGCCGGCCGTCGAGCAGCCGGCCGTCGAGCAGCCGGCCGTCGAGCAGCCGGCCGTCGAGCAGCCGGCCGTCGAGCAGCCGGCCGTCGAGCAGCCGGCCGGCGGCGATCAGTCGGCGCCCTCGCCCACCGCGGCCAGCTCGCCCTCGATGCGCACGCGCGGCAGGCGCATGTCCATGAACGGCGGCAGCCTCCAGGTGAGCGGTCCGAGCAGCTGCAGCGCGGCCGGCAGCATCACGCAGCGGATCACCAGCGCATCGAGGAACACGGCCACGGCCAGCCCGAAGCCGAACTCCTTGACGACCCGCTCGTCCCCGAACATGAACGACAGGAACACGCAGACCATGATCGCCGCGGCGGCGCTGATCACCCGGCCGGTGAACGCGATCCCGTCGGCGACCGCCGCGGTGGCGTCACGCCGCCTGACCCACTCCTCCCGCACGCGGCTGATCAGGAACACCTCGTAGTCCATCGACAGTCCGAACACGACCGCGAACATGAGCACGGGCAGCCACGGCTCGACCGGCCCCGGCGTGATCCCCAGCACTCCGTCCAGCCAGCCGTCCTGGAAGACGAGCACGGTCGCGCCCAGCGCGCCGCCGATGCTCAGCAGGTTCATCAGCGCCGCCTGGACCGGGATCACCAGCGACCGGAAGATCACAAGCAGCAGCAGCGCCGAGACGACGACGACCAGGCCGATGAAGAGCGGCAGCTTGCGCGCCAGCACGCGCGAGAAGTCGATCGAGCCGGCCGTGTATCCGCCCACCAGCGGCCGGCCGGCGAACGCGCGCGCAAAGCGCGGCAGCACCTCGCCGCGCAGCCGGTTGACCAATGCGCTCGTGGCCTGCGCCTGAGGCGAGGAGCGCGGGTAGGCCTCGAGCACCGCGGTCAGCCCGCCGGGCGCGACCCGCGGCGCGGTGACCGCGGCGACATCCGGCGTGCCGGCGACCGCAGCGCGCAGCGCTGGCAGGGCGCCGGCCTGCGCCCGCTGCGACATCCGCGCGACGATCAGCAGCGGCCCGTTGAAGCCCGGCCCGAATCCGCCGGACAGCAGCGCAAATGCGCGCTGGGTGCTGGTGCCGGGCGGGTCGTTGCCCGCGTCGCTGGTCTGCAGGCGCATGCCGAGCATCGGCGCCAGGAAGGCGACCATCACCAGAAGCGAAGCGAGCGCCAGCGGCCAGGGCCGCGACTGCACGATCATGCTCCAGCGCCGCCACGCCGATCCCTCCGCGCCGGGATGCCGGCCGCCCGGCGACGTGAGCTCAGTGCCCGCCGCGCCGGTGATCGCGGCCGACCTCGCGCGGCGCGCAGCCCGGCGCCGTGGGCTGCGCAGGGCGACGAGCCGCTCGCCGAAGGCCGACAGCAGCGCCGGAAGCACGGTCAGCGACGCCGCGAGCACGAGCATCACCGCGAGCGCCGATGCGATCGCAAGCCCGTACATGAAGTTCACCCCGGTCGCGAACATGCCCAGCAGCGCGATCACCACGGTGCTGCCCGCGAGCAGGATCGCCCGGCCGGAGGTGTCCATCGCGGCCACCACGGCACGGTCGACGTCGCCGATGCGCGCGTGGTTCTCGCGAAATCTGGTGACGATGAACAGCGCGTAGTCGATCCCGACGCCCAGCCCGATCATGATCGCCAGCTCGGGCGCGATGTTGGACATGCTCGTCAGATGCGTGCCCAGCCCCACCAGCGCGATCCCGGTCAAAAGCCCCAGGCCGGCGGTCACCAGCGGCATCCCGGCCGCCCACAGCGAGCCGAAGGTGAGCAGCAGGATGACCAGCGCCGCCGCCACCCCGACCGCCGTCGCGGGACCGATGTTGAACCCCTCGGCCTGCTCGATCACCTGGCCGCCGGCGGCCACCTGCAGCCCGGGCACAGCGCGGGAGGCGGCCGCCACCGCCGACAGCACCGGACGGCCGGTGAAGTCCGGCAGCTGGTTGGCGCGCCGGTCGTAGTCCACGGTGGCAAACGCGGTACGCCGGTCGGCGGCGACCTCGAACGCCCCGGCGGGTCCGTATGGGCTGATCACGGCCGTCACGTGCGGCATGCGCGCCACCCGCCGCAGCAGCGGCTGGATCACCGCCCGGACCTGGGGCGCGTCCACCGTGCCGAATCGCACGTGAAAGACGATCGTGTCGACATCCCCGCTCTGGGCCGGGAAGCGGCTGCTCAGCAGGTCGAGGACCCGCTGCGACTCGGTGCCCGGGAGGCTGAAGTTGGTCGCGTACTGGCGGCCGACGACATCCGCGACGGCGGTCGTCAGCACCGCCAGCGATACCCAGATCGCGGCGACCAGACGCCTGTGCGAGATGCACCACCGTACGACTCGGACCACTTGACTAAATAGTAAGCACTAACTGCGCGAGTACGCGCGACCCCGGGTCGCGGTCCACTGTACCGGCGCCACGCGCATCCGGCGCCGGGGCACGCTCGCCACGTCGCCCCCGCGGGGCGACGCCTGCGACGGCGCGCCCGCTAGGGTATTGGCATGGCACGGACACCGCTCGCGGACGCCGCGGACCTGTCTGCCGCCGAGGTGATTCACGCGCGCTTCACGGCGCTGCCGGCCGGCGTGACCGTCGGCGAGGTGCGCGCATGGTTTGGCGAGAGCTCGCACCGCCGGATGGCCTTCCTTGCCGACGGCGACCGCTACGCCGGCTCGATCCCGCGCGAGGCGCTGGACGGCGTCGACGATCGCCGCCCCGCGCGCGAGATCGCGCACCACGGGCCCACGGTCGCTCCGGAGGCGCCCGCGCGCGAGGGATACGAACTGGCCGTGCTCACCGACGCAAACCGCGTGCCGGTCGTCGACTCCGAGGGACGCCTGCTGGGGGTCGTGGGCGTGACCGAGGACCGGGCCGCGTTCTGCGGCACCGCCTCTCGCGCGTGAGCGAAGCGCTCAGCCGGCGGTGAGCGCGCCGGTGCACGGCGCTCGCGCGGCGTCGGCCCGGATCGGGCTGTGGGTGCGCCGCGCCAGCTACCTGCAGCGATGGCTGGCGCTGGGCGCCGCGATCGGGGTGATCGCCGGGCTGGGCGCCGTGGCCTTCTACGAGGCGCTGGCCGGTGCCACCCATCTGCTGCTGGGTGAAGTCGGCGGCTTCGTCCCGCCGTCGCCCGCCGGCGAGGGCGGCGGCCTTGGAACCGGCCATTTCACGCGCCCGTGGGCGATCCCGCTGGTCGTCTGCCTCGGCGGCCTGCTGTCGGGAGCGCTGGTGCTGCGCTTCGCGCCCGAGGCGGAGGGGCACGGGACGGATGCGGCAATCGACGCGGTGCACCGCAACCCGCGCGGCGTTCGCGCCCGGGTTGTGCTGATCAAGCTGATCGCCTCGGCCCTGACGATCGGCTCCGGTGGATCTGGCGGACGCGAGGGGCCCACGGCGCAGATCTCAGCGGGCTTTGGCTCGATGCTCGCGCGCCGCCTGGACCTGTCGCCCGAGGACGGCCGGATCGCGGTCTCGGTCGGGATCGGCTCGGGGATCGGCGCGATCTTCGGCGCGCCGCTTGGCGGCGCGGTCCTGGCCGCCGACATCGTCTACCGGGACGACTTCGAGTTTGAGGCGCTGGTGCCCGGGCTGGTCGCCTCGATCATCGCCTACACGGTGTTCGGCCTGCTGGAGGGCTTCTCGCCGCTGTTCGGATACGCGGCCGCCGGCTACCGCTTCGAACGCCCGCTGCAGCTGGTTTGGTTTGCGCTGATCGGCGCCGTCGCCGGCATCGTCGGGCTCGCCTACGCGGGCACGTTCTACGGCGTGACGGCGCTCGCCCGGCGAGCGCCCGGCGCTCGCCTGATCCGGCCTGCCGCGGGCGGGCTGGCGGTCGGGCTGCTCGCGCTGGCGCTGCCTCAGGTGCTCGGCACCGGCTACGGATGGCTGCAGGAGTCGCTCTCGCGCCCGCAGCTGATGGCGCTGCCGCTCGCGACCGTGCTGCTGGCGCCCGCGGCGAAGATCCTCGCCACCTCGCTTTCGATCGGCACCGGCGGCTCTGGAGGGATCTTCGGCCCGGGAATGGTGATCGGCGCCTTCTGCGGCGCCTCGATCTGGAGGCTGCTCGAGCCGATCGCCGCCGGGATTCCGCACAGCCCGGCGCCGTTTGTCGTCGTCGGGATGATGGCCTGCTTTGGCTCGATCGCGCGGGCGCCCTTGGCGGTGATGCTGATGGTGGCCGAGATGACCGGCAGCCTGTCGATCCTCGCCCCCGCGATGGTCGCCGTGGGGCTCGCCTACCTGATCGTCCGCCACCGCGACGCGACGATCTACAGGGCCCAGCTGCGCAACCGCTCCGAGTCGCAGGCCGCCAGGATCCTCGCCGGGATGCCGCTGCTGCGGCGCATCCGCGTGGCCGACGCGGTCGTCGCGCCTCGCCTGGTGCTCGAGGGCCGGCAGGAGGCCTCCGAGGCGCTCTCGGCGCTCGAGCGCGTCGGCGTCCCGGGAGCCCCGGTGGTCGACGCCGCCGGCCGGCTGCTGGGGGCGGTCACGCGCGAGCGGCTGATCGGCGCCGCGCAGGCCGGCACCCGGGCGTCCGTCGGGCGCCTGGCGGACGAAGCCGCGCCGGCGCTCGACGCCTCGGCGACGCTCGCGGACGCGCTCGAGGCGCTGTCCGGCGGCCCGGGCTGGGTGACGGTCATCGACGGCGCGCGGTCGGTGGTCGGCATCGTCGCCGCGCGCGAGATCGTCGCCGCCTATCGAGAGGCGGTGCTCTCCGAGGCGCGGCAGCTGCTCGATGTCTCAGACGAGGCGGGCATCGCGCAGGTGCAGGTGCACCCCGGCTCGCCGTTGTGCGGCGCGAGCCTGCGCGAGCGCCCGCTGGGCGAGGGGGTGGTCGTCGTCTCGCTGCGTCGCGGCGACGCCTCGGTCGCGCTGGAGGGCGCGGCACGGCTGTGCGAGGGTGACATCCTGACGCTGCTCGCAACCCGGGACCGGCTCGCGTCGGCGCGGCGCCTGGCGATGCCAGGTGCGTGAGCGCGCGCGCCACAGGCGGGCGTGCCACAGCGGGCGTGCCACAGCGGGCGTGCCACGGCGAGCGTGCCACGGCGGGCGTGAGAGCGGGCGATGACCCTGCCAGACCGGCGCGCGGCCGGGTTCTCCGGCACAGACGTCGCCGAGTGGCTGCGCGCCGGGCCGCGATCGCGATCCTCGGCGAGCTGGCCGGCGGCTCAGCGCCCCACGCAGGCGCCGTCGCCCGAGCGCGGATCGGCGGCACCGCAGAGCATCCCGTCGGCGGCCACGCAGATCATCTGCGCGTGACCGAACGCGTGCTCGCCGCGTGGCGCGCGCACCACCTCGTAACCCCTGCCGGCGAGTCCCGCGGCCCACGCCGCGGGCGCATCGTGCTCGATGCGAACGCTCGGCGGGCCGTCCTGCTCCCACAGGCCAAAGCCGGTCGGCTCGTCCCGGCTCAGCACCCATCTGGGGGCGCGCAGCGCGGCGCCGGGGCGCTGCCCGGAGACGAGTTTGCGCGCGAGCAGCTGGAGCAGGATCTGCGGCTGCGCGTCGGCGCCCATCGTGCCCATCACCGCCTCAAGCCCGCCGTCCGGGTCGGTGACCGCCAGCGGCGAGAGCGTGTGCGGCGGGCGGCGGCCGGGAAGGTACTCGGCCGGATGGCCCTCCTCAAGCGAGAACCCGATCCCGCGGTTGTGCAGGAAGATCCCCGGCCCGGGCACCACGAGATGCGATCCGAAGTCGGCCGCGTTTGACATGATCAGCGAGACGCCCATCCGCCGGCCGTCGACGGCGCACAGGTAGGTCGTGCCGCCGCCCCCGTATGCGTCGGCCAAGCCGAGGCTCGCGCGTGAGCGGATCGCGGCGGCGCGCGGTCCAAGTCGGCTCAGATCAAGCAGCGCACGGCCGTCGGCTCCGTCGTAGAGCACGGCCCTGCGGTCATGGGCCGCCTGGCGCGCCGCCTCCACCAGCAGAAACGCCCAGAGCTCGTCGTCCGGGTCGTCGGGGATGCCCACGGCGTCGGCGATCCACGCGCCGGCGAGAGCCAGGTAGCCCTGCGAGCTCGGCGGCACGGTCCACAGCTGACACCCGAACGCGGCCAGCGACAGCGCCTGCACCCAGTCCGCCTGCGGGGCGCGCAGGTCGTCCTCGGAGAACAGGCCCCTGCCGAGCTTGCGCAGCTCGGCTCCTGCGTCGCCCTCGTAGAAACCGGCGCGGCCCTCCGACGCGATCGCCGCCAGCGTCCGCGCGACCCCGGGCACCGTCACCCGGCGCCCGCGCGCCAGCGGCGCGGGGTCCCCGAACGCCGCGGCCCGCACGTCCGCCGAAAGCAGCTCCGAGGCCCCCGCGAGCGTCGGCGAGGCGGGGAAGCCGTCGCGGGCCAGGCGCTGCGCCGGCGCCAGCAGCTGGGACAGCTCGAGCGTCCCAAACCGCGCGTGCAGCGCCACCAGCCCATCCACCAGACCGGGGATCGTCACCGCGCGGGCGTCGCCCTGAAACGGGACGCTTGTGTGGCCCTCCGCCCTCAGAGCGGCGGCGTCCGCGCCCGAGCCCGCGCGCCCCGACCCGTTCAGCGCCGCGGGCGCCTGCCCGGGAGCGATGACGACGGCGAACATGTCGCCCCCGAGCCCGCACATGTGCGGCGAGGTGACCGCCATCGCCGCAGCGGTCGCGATCGCGGCATCGGCCGCGTTGCCGCCCGAATCCAGCATCGAGACCCCAGCGGACGCCGCGAGATGGTTGGCGGCGGCCACCAGGCCGTCCGGCGCGTAGCGGGTGATCATCGCCGGAGTGGCGACCGGTTCGCTGGTGCGCGGCGCCCGGTCGTCGATGAGCGTCGCGGGTGCGTGCGAGATCGAGCGCGGGATGGGCGCACCCAGCGGACCGTACAGGAGCGCACCCAGCGCACCGTACAGGAGCGCACCCCGGACCGGGCACGGCGCCCACCTCCGCGCCCCATCACCGTCCCGCCGGGGACGCGCGACAATCAGCGTGCCGATGACGCTGGCACCCGACGCCGCGCCCACGTTCTGCGCCACGGTGGAGGAGGCGCTCGCGCTGCTGCGCGAGCGGGGCCTGCGCGTGAGCACCTCCCGCCGCCTGGTGCTCGAGCGGCTGTTCGAGGTCGATCGGCCGGTCTCCGCCGAGCGGCTGTCTGGCGACCTGCGGCTCGACCTCGCATCCGTCTACCGCAACCTGGAGGCACTTGAGCGCCAGGGACTCGTCCGGCACGTGCACCTGGGGCACGGCCCTGGGCTGTACGCGCTGCTCGCCCACGGCGAGCGGGAGTACCTGTACTGCGAGCGCTGCCATACGCTCACCGCCGTGGCGCCCTCGCGGCTGGACGAGGTCCGCGCCCTCCTGGCGGAGCGCTTCGGCTACCGCGTGCGCTTCTCGCACTTCCCGATCACGGGCACCTGCCCGGCCTGCGACACAGGCGGGGCGCAGCCGACCGCGGGATGAGCGAAGGCCGCCGGCCCGCACGCTCGGTTATGGTCGCGTGATGCAACGCGTCTCAACGCGCCGGGAGCTGATGGCGGGCGGCGCGCTCGCCGCGCTCGCGCTCGCGCCGCCCGCGAGGGTGCGCGCACTGATCGAGGAGGTCGCGCGCGGGAGGCTTGCGGGCGGCGGGGGGCGCTTCTTGTCCGCCGTCGAGCTTGGGACGCTGCGAGCGGCGACGGCCCGGCTGTTGCCCGGACCGCCGGAGGACCCCGGGCCGGGCGCCCTCCAGGTGCACGCCGCGGAGGCGATCGACCTCATGCTGGGCGCCCTTGACCTCGATCCGCCGCTGATCCACGCGGGCGGTCCGTTCTCAGGGAGAGCCGGCGGATCGCGGGACGACTTCGCCCACTTCGTGCCGCTCGACGCCCAGGCGCAGCTCGGCTGGCGAATCAGGCTCGAGGGCTCACGCGGCCTGCCGGAGCGCGAGTTCGCCGGCCCGGTCGTGGGACGCCAGGAGGTCTACCGGTCCGGGCTCGCGCGCCTGGATCGGCTGTCACGGCGCCAGACGGGGCGGGGATTCGCCCAGGCGCCCGGCGATGTCCAGGACCGGCTGCTGGGCTCACGTGATGCGATAGTTGCGCGCTTCGTGCAGGCGGCGGTCGCCGACGGCCTGCAGGCGCTCTGCGGGCCGCCCGAGTACGGCGGAAACCACGACCTCGCCGGCTGGCGGGGGCTGGGATGGCGCGGCGACGCCGAGCCCGACGGCTATACGCCGGCGCAGGTCTCAGAGCCGGACCCGCCGACGGGGATCGTCGCCGACGTGCGCCCGGCGGCGACCCGGACCTCCAGCGGGCCTGGGACCTCCACGGCGCCCCCGGCCGCCACTGCGGTGCCGTTGGATTCGGCGTTTGCGGACCCGGCGCGCCGGCGGGTCCTGGCGCAGGTGGCGCCGCTGCTGCTCCGCGGACGCCGTGGCCGCGCGCTTGGCACCGGGGTCAGAACCGGCGCGCCGTGAGCAGGCCGTCGATTGTGATCGTCGGCTCCGGTGCCGGCGGCAGCGTCGCCGCCTGGGAGCTCGCTCGCTCCGGCCACCCGGTGCTGGTGCTGGAGAAGGGCCGAAACCTGCTGCCGGGACTCGGCGGCCGCGGACCGGTGGGGACGCTGTTCTCAAATGACGAGGTCAAGGCGCAGCGCTTCTTCGAGGACCAGGATCCGATCCTGGAGCCGCGCACGCTGCGAACGGTCCCGGAGGCGCGGCGCGGGGTGGCGCGCAGCTTCATCGGCGACGTCAACGACCTGCCGACCGTGGTTGGCGGCGGCACGATCCACTGGGACGCGAAGGTGCCGCGCCTGTGGCAGCAGGACTTCAAGGGCCTGTCGCTGCTGGGGCCCATCCCCGGCGCCAACGTCGCCGACTGGCCGCTCGCCTACGAGGACCTGGAGCCGTTCTACGAGGAGGTGGAGGCTCAGCTCGGGGTCCAGGGCGACCTGTCGCAGATGCCGTCCTTTACGCTCGCGCAGGCGCCGCGCCGCCGCCAGTTCGAGATGCCGCCCAACCCGCCGATGTACGCCGGGCGCAGGCTGGCCGAGGCCGCCCAGCAGCTCGGCTATCACCCCTACCCGTACCCGATGGCCGTCAACTCGCGCCCCCGCGACGGGCGGCCGGCGTGCAACAGCTGCGGCTTTTGCTCGGGTTTCGGCTGCCCGATCCACGCCCGCGGCGGAGCGGCGATCTCCTTCCTGCACGAGGCGATCCGCGCCGGCGCCCAGCTTCAGAGCCGCTGCTTCGTGCACCGCATCGACCTCGGTCGCGGCGGCCGGCGCGCAGTCGGCGTCTCGTACCTGGACGAGGCCGGCGCAGAGCACCGGGTCCGAGCCGACTTCGTGGTGCTCGCCGCCTCGGCGATCGAGACCGCGCGCCTGCTCTTGCTGAGCGCCGGTCCGCACCATCGCGACGGTCTGGGCAACCGCTCCGGGATGGTCGGGCGAAACCTGATGTTTCACTACTTCAGCGTCGGGGCGGGCGTGTTCGCCGAGCGCGCGCACTCCTGGCGAGGCCCTGCGACCACCTTCACGCTCGACGATTTCGTCGGCCCGGTGTACGGCTCGCCCGCGCGGGCCGCCGGCCTTCCCTACCTGAAGGGGGGCTGCTGCGAGGTCGGCGGCGGGACGCTGTTGCTGGAGGAGGCGAACCTGTACGCCGGCGCGGGGTTGCGCGGCGCCGCGCTCACCGGGGCGCTGCGGAGCCTGGCGCTGCGCGACCACATCACCGGCATCCAGCTCAACGCCGAGGACATGCCCCAGCTCTCAAACCGAGTCGACCTGGACCCGCGGATCCGCGATTTCAGGGGCTTTCCGGTTCCGCGGATCACCCACTCCCAGCACCGCTTCGAGCTGGCCGCAGCCGCGTACTTCGCGCCGCTCATCCAGCAGATCTGCCAGACGGCGGCGCCCACCGCCGAGACCCAGCTGATCGGCAGGGCGCTCGCCGGCGCCGCGGGCGGGCATGCCGGCTCCTACCACACGGCGCACATCATGGGGACCGCGCGGATGGGCGACGACCCGCGCAGCTCGGTCGCCGACCCGTTCGGACGCCTGCACGAGGTGCCCAACGTGGTGCTCGCCGACGCGTCGGTGTTCGTCTCCTCTGCGGGCTTCAACCCGACGCTGACGATCATGGCGCTCGCGCTGCGCGCAGCGCGCGAGATCGGCCGCTGAGCCCCGGGGCATCGGCGGACCGGGCGCTGGGGCGCGCGCGCCGTGTCGATCAGGCAGGGTCGACAGCGGGCAGGCGATGCTCGGGCAGCGCATCGCCCGCCAGCGCCAGTTCGCGGCCTGAGAGCACCGTCGGCAACAGGCCGCCCGCGCGCCGGTAGGAGGCGACCAGCGCCTCTTGCACGTGCTGCACGGAGACCCCCGGCGCCTCCTGGGCGACCGCCCCGAGGGTGGCGGGATCCCACCGCAAACCGAGCGCGGCCTGCACCTCGGCCAGCACGGCGCGCAGCGGCTCTGTGTCGGCGACGACAAAGACCGTGGCCAGCAGCCACGCGCCGCGGACCATCCGCTGGGCAGAGCCCGCGAGCTTCACGGCGCCGCGGGCGTTGATGCTGAACTCACCAGGGCAGTACTCCCCTGGCACCGCGCCGACGCGCGCGTCCACGCCGAGCTCGCGCAGCGCCCGCACGTGGTCGGCCGCGCGCTGCGCAAAGCGCGAGCGCTGCCCGGAGAGCGCGTCGGCCGAGCGGCCGATCTCGTCGAGGATCAGGCAGTTTGAGTGGTAGGCCACGACCCGGCCTCCGGCGGCTCGCAGCACCGGCTCAAAGCCACGCCGTCGGGCCGCTTCCACGGCGCGCTCGAATCCCGGCAGAACGCGCTCGCGCCGGCTGAACGCGACCGTGGCCGGGGGCCGGTAGAAGCGCAGCAGCGGGGCGCGGTCGCCGGCTGCCACGCGGCGGAGCTGCACGCTGCCGAGCGCGAGCTCAAGGGCCGACTCTCCCCCGGCCGCGCCGACGATCAGCTCCCGGCTGCCGCCGGCGGCCGGACGTGAGGGGCTCAGCGCCGGTGTGGAGGGCTCGTGGGCGATGGCCGTAAGCCTCGCAGCCGCTGGAGCGTCGGGCGTTCAGCCGCCCGCCGGGCGCGCCGGTGCGACCCCCTCGCGCCGCAGGATTCGGCGCAGGATCGCCAGCGATGCGGCGTACGTCGAGTCCATCCCGAAGTAGCTCAGGCCGCGCGCCCCGAGCGTTCGCGCCTGTGTGAACGGCGTGTCAGAGGCGTAGTGGATCAGCCCGAAGTCGATCGGCAGCTTGGCGAAGTTGATCGACTCGCCGACCGGATGGCGCTCCAGATCTGCGATCTCGTAGATCGCGTTGCAGTACGGGCCCGCCTCCATCTCGATCACCGTGAACGCCTCCCGGTAGTAGACGTCCAGGTAGCCTCGGTTCTGCAGGAAGGTGGAGCGCACCGTCACCGCGCGCTGGTTGTCCAGGCCGGTGCCGAAGCGCAGGTCGGCCTGCAGGTCTGAGACCGAGAAGGCGTTGTCCAGCCAGAAGGTGCTGCCGGTGTGCTCGTCGTAGACGACGTTTGAGATCATCACGTCGCCGACATCGGCGTTGAGGGTCGCCGCCTTGCCCAGCAGGTACACGCCGGCCAGCCGCTCGACGTCGATCGCCACCTCCCGCAGGATGTTGTAGGCGGCCAGGCCCAGCGGGTAGTCGATGTTGACGATCACCGCCTCGCTTAGGCGCAGCCGCTCGGAATCGACCTCGCCAAGCCGGGGGTCAAACCGCCGCGGGTCGAGGCTGGCGAGCGCGATGATCTGCACCGGCACGCGCAGCGATGTGCGGGACGGGAGGTGGATCACGCCGGCCCGGCGCTCGGCCGCGCGACGCTGCGCGCCGCGTCGCTCGCTGAAGTCGAAGTACTCGCGGGCCACGTAGTAGAGGAAGTTCTCCCACGAGCCCCTGCTCTGCCCGGCACGGAAGGCCTCAAGCTCCGCGCGCAGCTCGGCGCTGCCCTCGCGCTCGACATGGCGCACGAGCTCGGCCTCGTGCTCCCGGGCGATCCCGCTGAGGAGGTTGGCGAGCGAGTGCGAGTTGGAGGAGACGAAGTACAACCGACGGCCCACCAGGCGCTCGGCCGCCAGCGTGGCCTGCGCACGCGCCCACCATCGGCGTGTCAGGCGCGCGTAGCCGATATGGGTACCGCCGAGCATCCGGATGCGAATGTCAAGCTGGCGCTCGGAGACGAGCGCCAGCCGCTGGGAGAAGCGCTCGCCCCACGTCTCCTGGAGCGCCAGCCAGTCGTCGGCGGCACCTCCAAGGCGGGCCGCGAGCTCGGCCGCCCGGTCAAGCGGTCCGTCGGCGCCCGCCACGGAACCGTCCACCCCGCTGCTTTTCAGCAGCGCGCGCAGCTTGTTTGACTCGATCTGGAAGGCGACCAGCGTCGGAACGAGGTCGTCGACATCCGAGGCGCTGGCCAGCAGGACGGCGAAGGACCCGGTCCCGCTGTCAAACCAGCGCCGCCTGCGCGCCACCGCCTCGGTCTCCTGCCAACCGGAGAGGTCGATGCCGGCCGCCGTGAACACGTCCAGGTCCTGGCCCATCAGCACCACCTGGGCGCCCGCGATCCCGTCAGGCAGCCTTCGCACGGCGTAGAGGAACGCACCCAGATCTGGCCGATCGTCCGCCGCCATCGGGTGCAGGCTTGAGCGCATCGCGCGGTGAGAGGGCTCGAGCACGCGCAGATGCGTCTCTCCGCTGGAGCGCAGCAGCGTGGTGTAAGTGCGGTGGTAGAGCTCGACCTCGTCGGGCTGGGCCTGCGGCCGCCCGTTGACGTCATGCGAGGCGAGCATCAGCCTGCCGAGGGCCATCGGCTGATGCTAACCGCCGGCCGGGCGGCTCATGCCCTGTCCGCTGCCGTCCGCCGCGTCACGTAGGCTACGAACATGTGTTCGACGACCGAGGCGATGGCGCCGGTCAACGAATCGCCGGTGCCGGCCGATCTGCCGCTGACGGATCTGGAGCGGGAGATCTGTGAGCTGGCCGCCGACCTGGCGGCGGCCACCTGCCGCTGGCTGTTGCTGGTGGCGGAGTTCGACGAGCGCAGGGCGTGGGCGGAGTGGGGCGTGCATTCGTGCGCGCACTGGTTGTCCTGGCGGTGCTCGATCGGACTGGTCGCCGCGCGTGAGCACGTGCGTGTGGCACGGCGGCTGCGGGAGCTGCCGCTGGTCAGAGCGGCCTTCTCAGCCGGTGAGCTCTCGTACTGCAAGGTGCGGGCGCTGACCCGGGTCGCAACGGCTCACACCGAAGCGAGCCTGGTGACTATCGCCAGGCATGCGACCGGCGCCCAGCTCGAGCGGCTGGTGCGCGGCTACCGCCGCGTGCTGGCGGCGAGCATCGACGACGCACGCAAGGCGCACGAGCGGCGCGGGCTGCGCTGGCGCTGGGAGGATGACGGGTCGCTGAGCTTCACCGGCCGGCTGCCGGCCGAGGACGGCGCGCTGCTGCTCGCCGCGATCCAGGCCTTCCAGGAGCCTGCCGCCGAGCGCGCGGACGATTCCGCGGAATCGTCGATGCAGCTGTGGGTCGACGGCGAGCCGGTGCCCACCCCTGAAAAGCCGAGCGCCGACGCGCGCCGCGCCGACGCGCTGATCACGCTGGTCCGCGCCGCGCTCACGGCCGCAGACGGCACGGGCCATGCCGCGCAGCCCGCCGAAGTGATCGTGCACGTGGATGCCGCCACGCTCGCCGGGGACGAGATTCACGAGCGCTCTGAGCTCAACGACGGGCCCGCGCTGGCGCCGGAGACGGTCAGGCGACTGAGCTGCGATGCCGCGATCGTCCGGATCGCCGAGCGCGACGGGCAGCCGCTGTCGGTCGGCCGTCGCACCCGCACGATCTCGCCCGCGCTCAGGCGCGCGCTTCAGGCGCGCGACCGGGGCTGCAGATTCCCGGGATGCACCCATCGGAGGTTTTTGCACGCCCATCACATCGTGCACTGGGCGCGCGGCGGACCGACCACGCTCGGCAATCTCATCCAGCTGTGCTCGGCCCATCACCGGCTCGTGCACGAGGCGGGCTTCCAGGTGCAAGCCACCGCGGGTGGGGTTCGGTTCCGCCGCCCCGACGGCCGTCCGATTCCCCACTGCCCACCGCCCACGCCCTCCCACGGGCCGCCGCTTGCGGCCCTCAACCGGTCAAACGGAGTGCAGGTAGACGCCGACACCTGCCGCGCCCTGTCGGCGGGCGAGCACCTCGACTACGGGCTGGCGGTCGACATACTGCTCGATCGCGAGCTCAACCACCGCGGTGCCCAGGCCGCGGCTCGCCAAGCGCCGCTGCCGCGTCCACCAGAGAGAGCATCAGCTCGACCGCCTCTGCGCGCCTGAGCCCGTGGGTGAGCGTCAGCGACCGCCATGTGTCGAACGCCATGGCATGGCCGATCGCGGCCGCGACTCGCGCCCGTGGGCGCCCTCGCTCTGAACGGCCCTGCAAAAGTGCCGCCGCCAGCGCCTCAAACCGCTGGGCGAACCCGTCGAACGCCTTGCCCATCGCGGGCACCGAAGGCGCGTCGCGCAGCACGTTGGCAAGCATCGGCGCCGCCCACTCATACCAGCGGTACAGCTCGTCCAGCGCAGCCCGCAGGCGGCGCGCCGGATCCTCGATCGACTGCCACGCGCCGGGGTCGGGCGGGGGGTTTGCGCTCGCCCAGTGGGCCGAGCACGCCTGGAACAGCGACTCGGCGTCCGGGAAGTGGCGGTAGACGGTCGCGCGCTGGACTCCGGCCTCAGCGGCGATCAGGCTGACCGTCGTCCGCGCAGGTCCGACGGTGCCGTGCAGGCGCGCGGCCGCCTCGGTGATCCGCAGGCGGGTGCGGGCCTCCTGCTCCGCGCGGCGGCGCTTTCGGTAGGGCCTGGAGGTTCCGCTGCTCACGGGCGTTCGACGATCTTGACAGAACCCCCGCGCGATCCTACGATCACTGAACAGTACTGTTCAGTGAAAAGAGGAGAGATGGAGGCGAGCACCAAGTCCGCTCACAGACGGTTCGACGCTTCGCAGGGCCCGCGCAGGCTGCGCCCGGACGAGGGCAGATCGGTCGACCTGGGCTCGCTTGGCGCGAGGTTCATGGTCTGGTCGCAGGAATCCGGCGGCGGCTTCTCGCTTGTGGAGCACCCGATCCCGCCGCGCACGCTCGCGTCGCCGCTTCACCGCCACTCCCGTGAGGACGAGTACAGCTTCGTCCTCGAGGGGCGGATGGGCGCGCTGCTGGGCGACGACGTCATATACGCCGAGCCCGGCGACCTGGCGTTCAAGCCCAGGGATCAGTGGCACACGTTCTGGAACGCGGGCGATGGTCTATGCCGGATCCTGGAGATCATCTCCCCGGGAGGCTTCGAGGCCTTCTTCGACGAGCTGGCCGCCGCGCTTGGCGCCCCGGACTTCGAGCCCGCAAGGCTCGCCGCGCTCGGAGCCCGCTACGGGCTGGAGTTCGACGTGGAGAGCGTCCCGCGCCTGTGCCGCGAGCACGGCCTCGACCACCCGCTCGCGCACCTGCCCTGAGTCGCCCGCGCGTCGCCCGGTCAGCCCGCCGGCACGGTCCGTGCCGGCACGGTCCCCGCTGCGGCGATCACGGTGGGAGCCCGCAGCTGCCCCACCAGACGACGGACCGCGCTCAGCAGCGTGGCAAGCTCCTCCCGAGTGGGGTCAAGCTCGTAGTGATGGTGGTGGGTGGCTCGCGACAGCGCGTGCCAGGTGTAGGCGAGCTCGCCAGCAAGCTCTGGGCCAAGCTGCGACCGGGCGCAGGCGAGCTGTGCGCGCATCGTCAGCTGTTCGGCCCCGGGTAGACGCGCGCGCCACAGCTCTCCCAGCGCCGCCTCCAGCCGCTGCCTGGCAAGCAGCGCCACGGCGCGGGGCCAGGCGGACACCGTGCCGCGGCTCGGCTCCTCGAGCATCCGCTGGGCGGCATCCAGCAGCGGATCACCTTCGGGCTCGGTCAAGCCAGCCGTCCTTGAGCTCGTTCACGGCCGATCATCCCGCAGGGCGTCGACCATCCTGCAGCGCGTCGACTAGACGTCGCGTGGAGCGCACCAGCTCGAGCGGGTCGATCGTGACGGGACCGTGTGCGCCGGCTCGCACGATCCGCAGAAGCTGGACGGCGCCGTCGCCGCAGAGGTTGCGGACGCGCTGATTTACCTCCTGACCCTGGGCGCTTGAAAGCCCGAACGCCTCAGCCAGCCAGGTGTGCAGCGTCGTCAGCGAGCCGAGGCGCTCCTCCACCTCGACGTACGGCCTCCCGGCGGCGAGCTCTCGCCGCAGGATGCGCGCGGCGCAGGCCGCCTCGATCGCGCTGCGACAGAACCCGGGAACGACGCGGGCGGCGATGTCGGCCGACAGCTCGCCGTCCCGGGCGATCGCCTCGGCCTCCTGGATGTAGCGCTCACTGGGCGGCGCCGAGGCGACGATCTCGACCTTGGAGCGGGCCCGGCGCTGCACGCGCATGATCCGCGACGGGATGTCGAGCCGCCGCACGGCCTCCGGAAGGCGCTCGTCGTGGGTGAACACGATCACCTGTCGCTTGCCCGCCGCGCGGCCGAGAACTCGCGCCAGGCCATCGACCTTCGCCGGGTCCATCGACTGCACCGGATCGTCGATCACCACGAACGCGAACGGCGTGCCCGGGAGCATCGCCCGCGGTAGGAATACGCTGATCGCCAGCGCCGAAAGCTCTCCTTGGCTCATCACCCCAAAAGCCGAGGCCGAGGCGCCCTCCAAGGTCACATCGAACGCGGCGTAGCGCTGCATCCCCTGCTTTCGCAGCTCGATTTCACCAAGAGCGATTGAGCTCTCATGACGCAGCAGCGACCAGTTGGCTCTGGCCTCGCCGACGACGGGGGCCAGCCGGGCGCGGCGCAGCGTCGAGAGCGCCCCGTCAAGCCAGCGCTCGGCGACTCGCAGCCGCCTGATGCGCTCTTCGTCGCGCTGCACCTCGCTGGCCAGCCCAACCCAGCGATGGACCCTCTCCTGCAGCGGGCTCCAGGCTTCGCGGCGCCGCGCGGCCTCGTTCCTCGCGGCGTCACGAACGCCCTCGAGGGCGTCCAGCAGCTCCACCGCGGCATCGGCCGCCTCGGCGGGCAAGCCGACGTCATGGCCGGCCCCCAAAAGCCGCCGCCAGGCTTCCCAGGCGGCCGATGCTCGCGCGGTGTCAAGCCCGGCGGACCGCCCGGCGGCGAGCGCGCCTGCGGTGCCGCTGGAAAGGCTTTCGTGAAGGGCAGCGATCGCCTCCTCACGCTGGCACCGAGCGTCGCGAATGTCGCGGCTGCGTTCACGCAGCGAGTCCAGCTGCTGGCGTGTTCGAAGCTGCCAGCTGTCGTCGATCCGCGCGGGCGCACCGCAGACCGGGCAGTCGGAGGGCGGCGGCGCGCCGTGCGCGGACTGGAAGGACAGCGCCGCTTCGAGCAGCTCCGCGAGCGCGTCCAGACGCTGCGAGCCTCCCGCCGAGAGCGTGTCGATCCGCTCCTGCAGGCTTTCGATCTCCGCCAAGCGTTCGACCAGCTCCTCGGGCGAGGGCAGCTCCAGCGTCGCCAGCGGGACGAGCGCGTCCGCGTGCGCTCCGGACCGACCGCCCGCGGCGTCCAGCACCGCCGCGATGTCCGGTCGGCGCCTCACCAGCAGCGTCGCCACCCGGGACGCGCGCTCGTCGCCGCATTCACGAAGATCCGCCAGCAGCGCGCTCCGCGTCTCCTTCTCGTTTCTGCGCCGGCGATCGCGCTCGAGCCGCGCGTCGCGCAGAATGCGGCGTGCGCCATCGAGCGACTCGAGGCCCAGCACCGCCGAGAGCGCCTCATAGAGCGCGGCCGCACGCGAGGAGAACATCGTGCTCAGCTCGCTGTACGAGAGCAGGGGGCGGAACCGATCGAGCGCGCTGCCCCAGCCGAGCTGCTCCCAGTCGCGGCGGGCGCCGCGCACGAGCGGTGGCCAACTTGCGTCGATGTCCTCTCCCGCTCGCCAGCTGCGGGACACCACGAGCCCCTCACGCTCACCGTCGAGCCTGAACGTCGCGCTGATCTCGGTGGTCGCGTCGAAGTGCAGGTTGCGCCAGCCCTCCTGCCAGACCCTGGTGCGGTCGGCCCAGCGCAGCAGGGTCCCGGTGAGCAGCATCTCGAGCGCCTCGGCAAAGCTCGACTTGCCCGACCCGTTGCGACCGACGACGAGCGTCAGGCCGGGTGCGGGCTCAAACTGCAATCGGGCTCGCGGGCCGACTCCGCGGAAGCCCTCGATCGCTATCTCCTCGATGTAGGCGGCTGCGACGGGCTCATCCGTGGCAAGTTCGGGGGCTGACGGCGTCTCGCCCCGCGAGACGGCGCGCGCTTGCGCACGGCTTGAGCCCGACGGGCCGCCGCTCAGCAGCGACTCAAGCGACGCCTTGCCCTCGACGGCCGCGAGCACGAGGTCGCCTACCTCATCGGGAAGGTCCGATTCGGCAAGCAGCTCCAGCAGTTCGTCGACCAGCGCGCCGCCCACCATCGCCGCGCCGGGAGCATAACCCCGCCCGGTTAGGATCGCCACGCCGATGGAGAACGTCTGGGACTACCCCCGGCCGCCGCGCGTCGAGCGCTGCACGCGCCGGGTGCGCGTGCAGCTGGAGGGCGTGATCTTGGTCGACACCAGGGACGCCCTGCGCGTGCTTGAGACAAGCCATCCACCCACGATCTACGTGGCGCTCGCCGAGGTCGCGGAGGGCGTGCTGGTCTCAAGCGCGCACGCACCGAGCCTGTGCGAGTTCAAGGGGCGCGCGATCTACCTGGATGCGATCGTGGGCGGCCAGCTCCACGAGGCGGTCGCGTGGACCTACCCTCAGCCCGCCCCCGGCTACGAGATGCTGGGCGACCGCGTCTCCTTCTATCCCGGTCGCGTGCGGGCCTGGCTGGATGATGAGCCGGTCGCCGCCCAGCCGGGCGACTTCTACGGCGGCTGGATCACCGGCGATCTGAAGGGCCCGTTCAAGGGAGCACCGGGAACCTTGGGGTGGTGACCCGGCCGGGCCGCGACTCGCGGCTGTGCCGAGCCCCGCCGGCGCCGCGAAGCTAGGATCGGCGGCCGACTTGCAGCCCCGCTCGCCCGCATCCGTCAGCACGCCGGCCCCAAGCGCCGTCCCGCTGAACATCGCCTGGATCGGGACAGGCGTGATGGGTGCGCCGATGGCGGGCCACCTGCTGGACGCCGGCCACCGGCTGGCGGTGTTCAACCGCACCCGTGCGCGAGCTGAGGGCCTGCTCGCCCGCGGCGCCGACTGGCGCGAGTCGCCGGCGCAGGCGGCGCGCGACGCCGACGTGGTGTGCACCATGCTCGGCACCCCGGCGGACGTGCGCGAGGTGGTGCTCGGCGACGGACGGGTGCTCGAGTCGATGCGCCCCGGCTCGCTGCTGATCGACTTCACGACCAGCGAGCCGTCGCTGGCGGTCGAGATACACCTGGCCGCGTCCGCGCGCGGGGTGGGCGCGCTTGACGCGCCAGTCTCAGGCGGCGACGTCGGCGCACGCGAGGGGAGGCTCGTGATCATGGTCGGCGGCGAGCAAGACGCCTTCGACCGCGCCGCCCCACTGCTTGAGCCGCTCGCGCGCACGATCTCGCTGGCGGGCGGCCCGGGCGCCGGCCAGCACACGAAGATGACCAACCAGCTGGCGATCGCCGCGGGCATGATCGGCGTCTGCGAGGCGCTGATCTACGCTCACCGTGCGGGCCTCGATGTGGAGCGGACGCTTGAGACGATCGCCGGCGGCGCCGCCGGCTCGTGGTCGCTGTCCAACTACGGCCCGCGGCTGCTGCGAGGGGATCTGGAGCCCGGGTTCAAGGTCGACCACTTCGTCAAGGACCTTGGGATAGCGCTCGCCGAGGCGCGCAGGCTGGGAGTCTCGCTGCCCGGCGCCGCGCTCGCCGAGCAGCTGTACGTCGCGGTCAGCGCGCAGGGCCTGGGCCAGAAGGGGACCCAGTCGCTGGCCGTGGCGCTCGCCGGGCTTTCAGGTGTGGACTGGCCGGCGAGGTGAGGTCCTCGCCGCTCGCGCGCCGCACGATGGCTACAACGCGCTGGCCGTGGCGTTCGAGGAACGCCGGGCCCACGCCGCTGATCGCCCCAAGCTCCGCGAGCGTCGTCGGCCGACGCGCGGCGATCTGCGCGAGCGTGCGGTCGTGGGCGACCGTGTAGGCGGGCTTGCCGTCGCTGGCGCGCGAGCGCCAGTCCCGCAGCACGTCGAATAGCGGCCGGTCCGCCGGCGCGAGCTCGGCGGCCGATGCGGGCTTCGCGGCCGATGCGGGCTCGGCGGCCGGCGCTCCTGCGCGCCGCCGGGAGCCCCGGCCACGAACGGGGCGGATCGGCTGCCTCGCCGGATCGGGCAGGGCGATCGTGTCCGGGTCGCACAGGTCACAGCAGCGCCCGGTCGCAGCGCCCGGACTGGGGTCGCCGAAATGGTCCAGGAGCATGCGGCGACGGCAGGTGACGGCCGGCCCGCAGAAGCGCTCGATCGCGCGGTAGGCGCGCCAGGCGCGGTCGGTCGCCGCACGGCAGATCAGGTCAAGCGAGCCGCCGGGCGCGCCATCGGAGAACGCGATCCGCAGCCGGCCTGCGCCGGCGGGCTCAAGCGAGCACAGCCCCGCGCGCTCGGCGATCCCCAGACAGATGCGGTCGCGGTCGTCGCGCGGGCCCTCGACGGTGATCGCCGGCTCGGGCGAACCGGCCCGCAGCCGCGCCAGGAAGTCGCGCACGTGCGCCGGCTGCACCGCATCCTGCTTGATGAACGTGATCAGGCGCCCGAGATCTGCACGGCTGGCGAGCAGGATTCCCCGCGCCGGCAGGCCGTCGCGCCCGGCGCGCCCGACCTCCTGGTAGTAGGCCTCGACGCTGGTCGGAATCGACCAGTGCACCACGGCTCGCACGTCGGCCTTGTCGACCCCCATGCCGAACGCGTTGGTCGCCACGACGATCTCGGCCTCGCCCTCCATGAACCGATGCTGAGCGACCGCGCGCGCTTCGGCCGCCATCCCGGCGTGGTAGCCGACCGCGCGCAGGCCCTCGTCTGAAAGCAGCTGAGCGACCTCCTCCACCTCCCTGCGCGTGCCGCAGTAGACGATCGCCGGCCGCAGCCGCCCATCCGCCATCGCCGCGGCCAGCAGCGCCCGCTTGCGGGCCCTCGAGCCCTGACCGTCGAGCGCGATCACGTCCAGCGACAGGTTCGGGCGGTCGAAGCCGGCGCGCAGCACGAGCGGATCTCGCAGGCGCAGGCGCTGGACGATCTCGGCGGCAACCTGCTCGGTGGCGGTGGCGGTGGCGGCCATCACCGGCGGGGAGCCGAGCCGGTCGATCGCGCCCCGCAGCCGCAGATAGTCAGGACGAAAGTCGTGGCCCCACTCCGACAGGCAGTGGGCCTCGTCGACGACGAACAGGTCGACCCGCCGGTGGCCGAGCGCCCGCAGGAAGGCGGCCGAGGCGAATCGCTCTGGGGAGCAGAGGACGATCCTGGCGCTCCCGTCACGGACCTCTGAAAGGCCACGCTCGGCAGCACCCGGCGCCATCCCGGAGGCGACCATGGTCGCCGGGTGCCCGCCGAGCGCCAGCCGCCGATACTGGTCGGCCATCAGCGCGATCAGCGGGGAGACGACCACCGTCAAATCCTCGCTGGCGATCCCCGGCAGCTGGTAGCAGAGGCTCTTGCCGCCGCCGGTTGGCATCACCACCAGGCTGTCTCGGCCCTGCAGGGCCGCCAGCACCGCCTCCCGCTGACCTGGCCGGAAGCCTTCGAGCCCAAAGTGGGCGAGCAGAGCGTCGGGGTCCGGCGGGCCGGCGTACGGCCGTGACGGCGGCGCGTCGAAGGCGATCCGGTCAAGCCCCCTGATCGCCAGCTCGTCCTCGGCGTCCGGGCGCGCAAACAGCGACGGCGCGCGAAGGGCCCGCTCCTGCGCGCGCGCCAGAGCGTGGGCGCAGGAGGCCGCCTGTGCCCTCTGCGACGCCGACAGCGAGCGCCACAGCGCTCGCAGCTGCTCAAGTCCGGCGATCGCGCCGTCGTCGAGGCCACAGCCGGCGATCCGGGCGATCAGCTCGTGCGCGCGGCTCTCGAAGTCGCCGGCCACGGGGCTTGACATGAGGCGGTCGCTTGAGATGAGGCGCTCGCCGGGCATGCGGCCATCGTGTCATGCGGACCGGAGGTCTTTCGACGCACGCCCCCAGCGCGCCCGGCGCGCCGGAGCAGTTGCCGGGCGCGTCAGCGCGGCGCGGCGGACATCGTCACGTTCACCTCGCCCTCCTGCTCCAGCAGCGAGAAGCCGGTGATCCCGTCGGCCTGCGTGAAGGCGAGCGAGACGCGCGCGTCGCCGAGCCGCATCCGTCGCAGCTCGACGCGGCCCAGCCAGCTGGGCACGTGCGGCTGGATGATCGAAAGGTTGCGATCCGGGGCGTGCGGCGTGACCCCGAGCATCGCCTGCAACAGCATGAACGGAGCGGCCGCCGCCCACGCCTGCGGCATGCACGCGACCGGGTAGCCCACGATCTCGCTGGTGCCGGTGCGATCAAAGCCGCAGTAGAGCTCCGCCAGGCGGAAGTCGCGCGCGCGGCCGGCGATGTCGAACATCGCCGTCGCGATCCGGGCGGTCGCCTCGGGATGGCCGTAGCGCTTGAGCCCGGCCGCGATGATCGCGTTGTCGTGTGGCCACACGGAGCCGTTGTGGTAGCTCATGGGGTTGTAGGCGGGAGACTCGGTCGAGAGGGTGCGAACGCCCCAGCCGGAGAACATGTCGTCGGCCATCAGCCGCTGGGCGACGGCATCGGCTCGCCGCGGGTCGACGATCCCGCAGTACAGGCAGTGGCCCGGGTTTGAGGTGACGCTCGCCACCTGGCGCTTGCGGCCGTCGAGGGCGAGCACGTAGATGCCCTCCCGCTCGTTCCAGAACGCCTGGTTGAACGCCTCTCGCAGCGCCTCGGCCTGCTCGCGCAGCGCCCGGGCACGATCCGCGTGCCCGAGCGCCTCGTACAGGTCCGAGATCGCGAGCTTGGCCATGTAGACGTAGCCCTGCACCTCGACCAGCGCGATCGGCCCCTGCGCCGGCCGGCCGTCGGCGTGCAGGACGGCATCCTCGGAGTCCTTCCAGCCCTGGTTGAGCAGCCCCGCGGGCGAGCGGCGCTGATACTCGACGAACCCGTCGCCGTCGGCATCGCCGTAGTGGTCGATCCAGTCAAGCGCGGCGTCCAGCGCTGGAAGCAGCCGCGCCAGGGTCTCAAGGTCACCCGTCCAGCGGTGATAGGTGGCGGCCAGCAGCACGAACAGCGGCGTGGCGTCCACCGTCCCGTAGTAGGGGGTGTGCGGGATCAGCCCGGCCTTGGCCAGCTCGCCGCAGCGCAGCTCGTGCAGGATCTTGCCCGGCTCGGCATCCCGCCAGGGCTCGTCGTCGGTGGCCTGCAGGGCGGCCAGCGCAATCAGCGTGCCCCGCGCCATCGCGGGCGCGAGCAGCATGCTCTCGCAGCAGGTGATCAGCGAGTCGCGGCCGAACGGAGCCACGTACCAGGGGATCCCCGCCGCCGGCAGGCGCTCGCCGGAGAGCGTGGTCAGCAGCGCGTGCAGGTCACGCGTGGAGGCGCCCAGGACCGCTTGGACGAGCTCGTTGTCGGTCTCGATCCGCGTGGCGCCCGCGATCCACTCGTCGCGCTCGCGGTCCAGCTGGCGGGCCGCGTGGCGGTAGGGCCGGGGGGCATGCTGATGGCGCCCGCTGGCGGGCAGGACGGTGATCAGCACGGTGCGGGTCTGACCGGGCTCGAGCGTCAGCTCCCAGCGAAGCGTCGCCTGCTGGGCGTGGGCGCTGCTCGAGCGCGGAGCGGGATCGAGCTTGACGAGCGTCTCCCGGAAGACGCCGTCCTGCCCCTCATAGCCGAACAGGACCTTCGAGTTCTGCGCCTTAGGCACCATCACCGTTCCCCGCGACGGGCGCCAGCGCACGCCGCGGATCTCGAACACGTCGGCGAAGTCGGCCCCCACCGTGACGGTGAGCGGCAGGCGCACGGGCTTGGGGTGAAAGCTGCGGAGCGCAAGCTCGCAGTGCAGGCGATCGGACACCAGCAGCGTGCGGCGCAGGTTGATCGTCTCCTGCGGGATCCTGCTCCCCGTCGAGTCGACCAGCACCGGGTTGGTGGCGTTGACGACCGCGCGGTGGCCGGATTCGATCGAGTGCGACAGCAGCACCGGCGAGACCTCGCCGAAGCCGACCTGGAGCTCTGAGAGATACCGGGTGTCCTCACTGTAGAGACCCTCGCCGCTGACCTCACGCGGGCGGATGTCCCCGTCCGGCCGCGCGCACAGGAACACCGCGTCGTGCTTGATGACGAGCAGCTCGGCGCGCGCCTCGGCGGGGATCGGCGGAGCCTCGAGCAGCTCCACCGGCCCCGCCTGGCCGGCGACCTCGAACTCCTCTCCGCGCGGGCTCACGAGGCGAGCCGGCGGCTGCGGCGCCCCCTCAGGCTGCAAGTCGCTCATCGCTGTGAAAACCAACTCCGTCTACGGGTGCAATGATCGCCGCCTGGCCGGACGTGATGCGCCAGCCGCCGGGCCGCGCGCCCGTGCACGACGCCGGCCGCGCGCCCGTGCACGGCGCCGATCCGCCGCGCGGACGTGCACAGCGCCGACCGGCTGCGCGCTACTGCACGGCGCCGAGCCTGGAGCGGGGGCGCCCGCCGGCCGCCAGCCGCTCGGCGGCTCGCGCCCGATGGGCGGAGCGCTCAGACCAGGCGGGCCCCAGGGCCGCATGCGCGCGGCGCCCGTGCGCCGCCTGCGCGGCCACCTCGAGGTAGACGCGCTCGTAGGACCTGGCCACGCAGCGCACGTCGCAGCGGTCGACCACGCTCTGGCGGCAGCGGATCGGATCGATGCCACCGAGGCGCTCGCACGCCCGTGCCATCTCCCGCTCGTCGTCGACGAGCAGGCCCGTGACGCCGTCGATCACCAGCTCGCGGGCGGCGCCCTCCGGGAAGGCGATCACCGGCGTGCCGCAGACCATCGCCTCAAGCATCACCATCCCGAACGGCTCGGGCCAGCGGATCGGCATCAGCAGCGCGCGTGCGCGCGCGAACAGGTTGACCTTGCGCTCTCCTGCCACCTCGCCCACGTACGTGACTCGGTCGCCGTCGATCTGCGGCGCCACCTCGCGCTCGAAGAACGGCTCCTGGCCCGGCTGCACGGGGCCGGCGAGGATCAGCCGCATCCCTGCGTGGCGCGCGGCCGCGATCGCGCGGTGGGGCCCCTTCTCCTCGGTCATCCGCCCGACCCACAGGAGGTAGTCCTCCTTGTGGCGGACGAGCGGCCAGCAGTCGGCATCGATCGGGTTGGGGACGACCCCGGCGACGCGCAGACCCGAGGGCGCCGACTCAAGCTGGGTGCGGCTGATCGCGACCACCGGCGCCTTGTGCGCGTGGTGCTCGTAGAAGACGCTGGTCTGTGCGGTGAACGGGCCGTGCAGGGTATGCACCAGCGGGGTCGCCAGGCGATCCGCGAGCGCGAAGGCCACGAACCCGCAGTGATCGTGCACGATGTCGAACGGACGACCGAGCTCCGCCGCGGCGTCGATCTCGGCGAACGCCCGCGTGACGTGATCGACCTCGTGCAGCGCGCTGCCGATCTCGTCCGGGTGGGCCCGGTCCAGCAGCGCGCGCACGCGCGCGCTCGAGCGCGACCCCGGCGCCGCGAACAGGGTCACGTCGTGTCCGCGGCGGACCAGCTCGTCGGCCAGCGGGGCGACGACCGCCTCGATGCCCCCGTAGCCGGGCGGCGGGACCGGGATCCAGGGCGGTGCGAGCAGCGCGATCCGCAGCTTTCGGCGGGGCGGGGCAGCGGCCGGCGCTTGGTGGTGGTGGAGTGTCTCGATCGTCACGCTCATCTCTCTGTTCGGGTGCCTTCACGAACGGGCCGGGCCCCCTTCAGGAGCGGCTCCGTTCAGGGAGCGGCCCGACCTAAAACCCCCGAGGCTCAACTAGGACGCGAGCGGGGGCTCGTCAAGCGCCCCTGCGCGCGGCGGCCGGCGCCTTCGCCGGCGGCCGGCGCATGGTCATCCACGGACGTGGAACGGGACGCTGACCACGACGATACCCTCATGGCGCACGAGCGCCCGGCGCAGCCGTGGCGCTATCCGTCCGTGGAGGATCGACTGCCAGCGTCGCCGCGGGACGATCTCTGGGACCACCACCGTGAGCGTGATGTCCGGCCGCTGGCGGTGAAGCTCCTCGATGTAGTTGATCAGCGGCGCGACGGTCGCGCGGTAGGGCGAGATCACGACCTCCAGCGGCAGGTGATCGCCCCACTGGCGCCAGTAGCGGTGAAAGCGCTCGCCCTCCTCCTCGCTCGGGCTCAGGTGGACGGCGAGCACCGGCACCGCCAGCGAGGCGGCGTAGGCCAGCGCGCGCAGCGCGGCCTGGTCCAGGACCGCGATCGGCACCACCGCCAGATGGCCGATCTCATCCGGCGAGCCCTGGCGCTCGACCTCGCCGGCGTCCGCGCCGCCGGACGCCGGATCCGTGCCGGCGCCGCCGGCGGCCTGATCCGTGCCGGCGCCGCCGGCGGCCGGGTCGGTGCCGGGCAGCGTCAGCGTCGCATCGGCGCGGGGCACGAGCTGCGCGCGGGTCTGCTCGTAGAAGCGGTGCACGCGCAGGCACGCACCCACGACCGCGGGGATCAGCACCACCACCAGCCAGGCGCCCTGCGTGAACTTCGTGACCGCGGCGATGATCGCGACCGTGCCCGAGAGCACGGCGCCGATCAGGTTGATCGCAAGCGCCCGCCGCCACCCGCGCTCCCGGTGAGCCCACCAGTGGGCGACCATCCCGCTCTGCGCGAGCGTGAAGGCGACGAACACGCCGACCGCGAACAGGGGGATCAGGGGCTCGGTCTGGCCACCGAACGCCGCGTAGAGGATCGCCGCCGGAACGGCGAGCACGAAGATGCCGGCCGTGAACGCCAGCCGGTCGCCCATGCGCAGGAACAGCATCGGCGCGTAGCGGTCGCGGGCCATGAAGTACAAGAGCCGCGGGAATCCGTTGACGGCCGAGTTGGCGGCCACCAGCAGAATCGCGGTGGTGGCGACCTGGACGTAGGCGTACAGCACGCCGCCGCCCACGGTGCGGTGGGCGATCTGGGAGAGGACCGTCTGGCTGCCGGGGGCGATGCCCAGCAGGTGGGCGACGAGCACCACGCCGACGAACATCGCCACCAGCAGCGCGATCATGATCACAAGCGTCCGGCCCGCGTTCTCGGCCTCCGGCCGCTCGAAGACCGGCACCGAGTTTGAGATCACCTCTATGCCGGTCATCGCGGTGGCGCCCGAGGAGAACGCGCGCAGGATCAGCAGCACGCCGAGCGCCTCGGTGGCGCGGCGCGGGGGCGGCGGGAGTGCATGAAAGCCATGCGCGGCGGCGTGCACCAGGCCGGCGACCACGATCAGCGTGATCGCCGCGATGAACATGTAGGTGGGCGCGGCGAACAGCGCGCCGGCCTCCCTGACCCCGCGCAGGTTGCCGACCACCAGCAGCGCGATCACCCCCAGCCCGAGCGGCACCACGGCCGATGAGACGCTCGGCAGCGCCGAGGTGATCGCCGCCACCCCGGAGGCCACCGAGACGGCGACGGTCAGGATGTAGTCGAGGATCAGGCCGGCCGCGGCCAGCAGGCCCCAGCGCGCGCCCAGCCGCTCCTTGGCCACGACGTAGGAGCCCCCACCGTGCGGGAAGGCGCGGATCACCTGGCGATAGCCCATGCCGACGGCGAGCATCAGCACCACGAGCACCGCCCCGATCGGTAGCGAGAGCCCAAGCTGGGCGCTGCCGGCCGCCACCAGCACGGCCATCATCGCCTCGGGCCCGTAGGCGACCGAGGAGAGCGCGTCCGGGGAGAGGACCGGCAGCGCGACGGCGATCCGCATCCGCTGCTCGGCGATCGCTGTGCTGCGCAGCGGCGGCCCGACGAGCACGCGGCGGACCATGCGCCCCGCCCTGCCGAGCGCCGAGTCCGGCGTGTCGGCCTGCGGCGTTGTCTCGATGTCCTGGGAGTCGTCGGAGGCGCCCGGCCGGCGCCCGCGGATGCTCACAAACGCGCCGCGCCCGGGCCGGTCAAGCTGGTAGCTGAGCCGCGGGTCGACCGGCAGCGCGCGCGGCCGGGCCCCGTCGGCCTGCGCCCAGCTCGCCCACCTTTCGCCGACCTCGCGCAGCCCCCTCACCTGACGCTCGTCCAGCGCGGGCAGCTGCGCGTCTGGCGTGACCTCCGTCGCCTCGCCGTTCCCGCCGGCGCCCTGGCCGCCGCCGGGGCGTGCGCCGACCTTCGCCTGCGGCTCCTCGGCGTCCCGGCGGCCGGTGGACGGGCGTGAACGACGGTCGCTCATCACGGACAAGCATCCCAGCCCGAGGCGCCCCAGGCCTGCGGGAGCCGCACCGATTCAGGGGCGGGGCTCATCCGCTCCAAGTCGGAGCCGGAGCGGTTCAGGGGCAGCTCACGCGGGGCTCAGGGAGGGGTCGAACACGCTCCCGGGAACTCCTGGGTCGGGCTGATGCCGAACTGCCATCCGTAGTAGAGCGCGGCGAGCCTGTAAGCGCTCAGCTCGATCACCCCGGTGGAGTTGGTGTGCAGATCGCTGCACATTGCCTGCAGGACCTGGTCAGGCGTCGCGTTGGGTCCCAGGGTCATCACGAGCGGATCGTCCTTGGCGAAGTACGCCCAGGCGAGCGCATTCAGCGCGCCGTTCGGACACGTGAGCGGGCCGGCGTTTCCGTCGGCGCCGATCTGAAGCTGCGCGGAGCACTCCGGTGCCTGGGGAGGTACCGTGGCCGGCGGCAGGATGCTCTCGGCGGTCGAGGCGACAGAGGTCGAGGCTGCGCTCGTCTGCGTGACCGTGACCGTTTGAGCCTCTTTGACGGTCATGGTCCGGACGACCGTCACGGTGGTCGAGGCGCCGCAGGCAGACAGGAGGAAGGCCGCCGTCGGCACCGCGAGCGCCCTCGTCAACCGGCGACCGTCACGTCCGCGGCTAGGCACGCGGACATACTGACACCCCCTCCCGCAGCCAGTGGCTGACACCCTCCCGCAGCCAGTGGCTGACACCCTCGCGCAGCCAGTGGCGGCGGTCGCAACCGACGGTCAGATCAGCTCAAGGTCCCCGAGCGAGAGCTCCCAGGAGGCGGCCCGCGTGGGATCCGGCACCAGGTCGGGGCGCACCGGGCGCACCATCAGCGCGTGACCGCCCGGCGCGGGCACGAACCCGCAGCGCGCGGCGGCGACCGGCGACGCAAAGCCGCAGGTGAGCAGATCGGCCCCGACCGTCTGCGAGACGCGCCGCGCGAGCGCCCAAGCGGCCCCCGGATCGTCGTCGCCCACCACCAGCTCGCAGACCTTGGCGATGCGCACGCTGCCCCGACGCCGCAAGCGAACGATCGCGACGCCCTCATGGTCCAGGCAGACCGCGCGGTAGTCGGCGAACGCCCCGTAGCGCCAGCGCAGAAAGGCGAGGTCCCTGGCGGTGTGAAGGCGGCCGCTGCAGTCGCGCTCAAGCAGCCCGGAGAGCCAGCCCGCGACCTCGGCCAGCACCTCGCCCGCGGCCCGTGCGCCCGCGCAGGCGTCCGCGGCCCGGGTGCGCGCATCCCGCCCACGCGTGGCGGCGCGCTGACCCGGCGCGCGAAGGCGACACGCCAGGCCGACCGGGACGGGGCGCACGAACGTGCGCACCGTCCCCACCCGACCCTGGCCCGAGCCGCCGGCCCTCCGGTGGCTGAGCTGGTTGGGGTTGCTCCACGTCAGTGCGTAGCCGTCGGCCAGGAGCCGCTTGCCGTCGCGGATCATGGCCATCGATACGTCACCGCCACGGTGCGAGCGCGCGACCGCGAAATCGGTCGTGCGGTAGCTCATGATCCTCCGCCCGCCGCAGCGCAGCATCCAGGGAAGCCACGCCAGGTAGCCGACCACGCGCTCGCCGTCGACGGCCACCACGGCCGCAGAGGGGCCGAACGGGCCCGATCGGTGCTTCCAGCGAAAGAACGCCAACGGGTCCACGCCATCCATGTCGGTCGGCCAGCGCCCGAACGCGTCCTGCAGCAGCGCCACGACCGCGGCCTCGTCCTGCGCCCGGTAGGGCCGAATCTCCGTCGCGCGCGATCGCGCCTGCGGGACCTGCGGGCTCATCGGTGCGCTGGGCATGATGTCCACTGGGCATGATGTCCAATGACGTCCCCGCCGTGCGCTGCCGCTAGGATCGGCGCCCCCGATCGATGACGGCCGACACCAGACGCGAGCAGATACGCACAAGCCTTGCGCCCCCGCCAGGCGGGAGCTATTCCCAGGCGATTCGCTGGGGCGACCTGCTGTTCATCTCCGGCCAGACGCCCCGCGACACGCAGCGCAACCTGGTCCCCGGCCCGTTTCGCGAGCAGGCCAAGCGCACGTACGAGAACCTGAGGCTGCTTGCCGAGGCGGCAGGAGCAAGGCTCGAGGACGCGCTCAAGGTCACCGTCTACCTGGCGGACTTCGACGATGCCGCGGAGGCCGACGCTGTGTTCGCGGAGGTCTTCCCCGAGCCGCGACCTGCGCGCACCACGGTCGGAGCCCACATCCCGGTGTCGATCGAGGTGGATGCGGTGTTCGGCCTGCGGGCCGGGGCCTGACGGGTCAGCGCAGCGGCGGCAGCGGGGTTGCGAGCAGCGCAGCGAGCAGCTCGGCGCGGCGAAGGAGGGAGTCGATGCTCACGCGCTCAGCGAGGGCGTGAGCGCCGGCTCCGACCGGTCCCAGCCCGTCGAGCGTCGGGATGCCGGCTGCCCCGGTGAAGTTGGCGTCGCCGGCGCCGGGCGCGGGCCGACCCTCGAGCCTGAGGCCCAGCGCGCCGCCGACCCGGAGCACGTGGGCCATCAGCGCGCTCTGGTCCGCGGCCGGCCAGATCGGGCGCATCGCGACGAGCTCGAATCGTGCGCTGGCGCCATCGCGGACAGCCGGCCGCTCGCCCACCAGCGCCAGCAGGCGACGCTCGGCATCTGGCGTCGCGATACGCAGGCCGAGGTCGGCCGAGGCCCGTCCGGCGACCACATTGGGCCGCGTGCCCCCGCGCAGCACGCCGAGGTTCAGCTCAAGCCCCGGGACGCGATCCAGCGCCGTGCGCAGGCGCTGCAGCTGGTCGAGCAGCTCGTCGGTCGCCGACACGCCGGCGCCGGCCTCGATGCCGGCGTGCGACTCGCGGCCTTCCACGAGCAGCCTCGCCGTCGCCACGCCGCGCCTGGCGGTCTTCAGGGCTCCGTCGGCGTGCGGGCCCTCCAGGCCGAGCACCGCGCCAGCGCGCTTTGCCGCGCTCATCACGACCTCGCGCCCGCTGGGGCTTGAGACCTCCTCGTCTGAGAGGATCACGATCTCGGTCTCCTGCGCCGCCGCAAGGCCGCGGTCGCGCAGCAGCCCCAGCGCGAGCTCCAGCATCACCAGCGACGCCTTCATGTCGTAGACGCCGGGGCCGGTCGCAAGCCCCTCGCGCACCTCAAACGGCCTGCGCGCCGCCTCGCCGCCCGGCCAGACGGTGTCGTAGTGGGCGAGCAGCAGCAGGGTACGCGCGGAGCCGGGGTCCCCGACCGGCGGCAGTGACGCTCGCAGATGATCCCCGGCGGCGCCGCGCACCCGCTCCACCCGCGCGCCCAGCTGGCTCAGACGCGCGGCCAGCGTCTCGCAGACGACTGAGAGGAGCTCGGCATCGCCGGACGGCGAGTCCATCTCGACGAGCGCGCGCAGGCGGCTGAGCGCCCGTTCGCGCTCGGGCGCCGCCGCGCCCGCGAGCTTTGAGACCCCGTCTGGGATCGCCGTCGCGGCTGTCGCGGCGGCCGGCCCAGCGGCCGTGGCGCAGGCACGCCCAGCGGCCCTGGCGCAGGCAGGCCCCGCGCAGTCGTCAGCCATACGCCGGCTCGGTCGAGGCGAGCGCGAGCGCGCTGACCGCTCTGAAGCAGCGGATCGCCTCGTCCATCGTCTCAAGCGTGAAGGACACCGAGCGCTCGCCGGTCTGCGTCACGCTGGGGATGGCCGTCGTGGCCACCACCGCCTGGACCGAGTCGAACTCCACCTCGTAGGTGAACGGGCCCTCCGGGCGGGGGGGCGGCCGGCGCCGCGCCAGCGCCCGCCGCGCGGCACCGGCGATCAGCTCGCGCGTCCGCGCCGGGGGCAGACAGCGCGCGGTGTAGCGATCGACGCAGGTCTTGACCGCGACGCGCTCGGCGTCAGGCGCCCATCGCGATGCGTCCTCGCAGGTCAGGTCGTCGCCCGTCACCAGCACGACCGGCACCCCGTGCTCGGCAGCCAGCAGCGCGTTCATGCGCCCCTCTCCCGCCTGCTGGCCGTTGATGCGCACGTCGAGGATCGTGGTGCCGATGTAGGTGTGCGACAGCACACCCTGGCGCCCCGCGCCCGTGTGGTAGCCGACGAACGCCACCGCATCCACCCCGTCGGCGATCCCCTCCATCATCCCCAGCCGCTTGTGGGTTCCGGTGATCAGCGTCGCGCGCTCGTCGAGCGCCTCGATCGGGATGTTGCGCTTGGTGGCGTGTGCGTCGTTGACCGTCACGGCGCTGGCGCCCGCGGCGAAGAACCCCTCGACCGCCGCGTTGACGTCGGACGCCATCAGCTGGCGAAAGCCACGCCAGCCATCGGTGCCCGGCTCGACGTCCGCGGGGCAGGTGACGCCGGTGATCCCCTCCATGTCGGCTGAGATGAGAACGTGGGTCATGCCGGCGCCGCGCTCCGCGCCGTCATCGTCTCTGTGAGCATCAGGGCCTCCTCGAGTCGCTCGCTGACAATCTCATGCCCCAGGCCGGGGCGATCCCAGGGGACGGGGACCTCGCCGCCGTGGGCCGCCACCGGCGGCTGCACCAGGTCCCGCGCGTAGTACTTGTCAGAGCCGGACACGTCCCCGGGGAGCGTGAACCCGGGGAGGCTCGCGATCGCGACGTTGGCCGCGCGGCCGATCCCGAACTCGTGCATGCCACCGCACCACACCGGGATCCCGCGCTCGCGACAGAGATCGTGCAGCGCGCGGGCCGGGCCAAGGCCGCCGAGGCGTGAGACCTTGATGTTCACCACCCGGCAGGCGCCGAGCGCCAGCGCGAGCGCCGCCGAGTCGGCGTCGACGATCGATTCGTCGAGGCACACCGGCGTGTCGAGCGCGCGCTGCAGGTCCCGGTGGGCGAGCAGGTCGCCCGCCGCGAACGGCTGCTCGATCATCGACAGCCCCAGCCGGTCCAGCCGGCGCAGCACGCTGAGGCTCTCCTCACCGGGGCGGTAGGCGCAGTTGGCGTCGACCTGCAGCGCAAGCTGCGGGAAGTGGGAGCGCACCGCCCGCACGGGCTCCACGTCCCAGCCCGGGCGGATCTTGAGCTTGACCCGGCGGTATCCCTGGCGAGCGTGGCGCTCGACGGTCTCAAGCAGCCGCTCGACGGTCGGCTCTATCCCCAGGCTCACGCCCGCCGGCACACGGCTAGCGGTGCCGCCCAGCGCCTCGGCGAGCGAGATGCCCGCGCGCCGCGCGTGCAGATCCCAGCAGGCCATCTCAAGCCCCGCCTTCGCGAAGCGGTTGCCGCGCACGCGTGACATGTGCTCGCCCACCTGCTGTGGGTGCGTCCAGGCGGCGTCCAGCAGCGCGGGGACGAGGTATCGCTTGAGCATCAGCCAGCAGGTGTCGACGTTCTCCTCGCAGTAGTAGGGATCCGATGGGCAGGCGACCTCCCCCCAACCGGTCCCGCCGTCCGCGTCGGCGACGCGCACGAGGATGTGCTCGATGTGGCCCTTGCGGTGAGAGCTCGTCTCGAACTCGTGCACGAGCTCGAGCCTCGCCCGGTACAGGTCGACGCGCACGACCGAGATCGCGCGATCGCCGGCGTCGAAGCTCACCGGCTGCCCCCGTCGGCGTCGGCGGAGCGCTGGAACCTGTAGACCGCCGTCTGTGCGTCCTGGCGTGCGCAGGAGGTGGCGACGAACCCGTCGGCGAACAGCTCCGCCATCTCGCCGGTGGCCCGATCGCGGATGCGGTGCCTCTCTGGCACGGCGCTGAGCGAGCGCCATTGCGCCGGGATCGCCAGGTGCGCCTCGGCGCCTGCGCGGCGCAGCTGCCCGGGGCGCAGCGGGGGTGACGGCGGGCCCGGCGGCTCGCCGGTGCGCTGCTCGGCGCATCGGACGACCCTCGGCGAGGTCAGCCGCCAGTCGACCAGCAGCCTGTCGGTCGGCTCGCCGCCGTCGGCGGGCGGTCCGTGAGAGCCGTAGGCGTCGCGCTCCAGCGCGACCGCGATCGCGCCCAGAACATCGAGGTTGAAGTGCGCGTTGGCGGCATGCATCGGGTCATAGCGCCAGCGGATGAGCTCGATCCCCGCCCGCAGCGCGGCCTCACGCTGAGCGAGCTTGAGCGCGCGCCCCACCCCGCGGCCGCGCCAGCGCTCGGTGACGGCAGCGGTCTGCGAGTACTGGTACGGCGGCTGTCCGGCGCCATCGCGCGCCAGGAAGCTGAACGCGAAGCCGATGAGGACCCCCGCGGCCCGTGCGCCGACCACGATCCCCCCGTGGCGCGCGATCGCGAACAGCAGCCGGGGGTTGACGGCCGTATCGCTGGCACTGGTGGTGAACACCTCGCGGTAGAGCGCGTCGCACTCGGCCAGCTCATCGGCCCGCGAGAGCACCGTCACCTCAAAGCCGCCGGCCGCCAGCGCGGTCGAAGCCCGCGATGCGCTCACGCCGGCACCACCGCGCTCACGCGATCCACACCCGGGTCCGCCGCGAAGTGGCACGCCGCCAGATGAGCGGAGCCGTCCGCACGCTGCTCGATGCCGGCCAGGGCCGGCTCGTCGCGCTCGCAGACGTCGGCGGCGAGCGGGCACCGTGTGCGAAAGCGACATCCGCTCGGCAGCCGCGAGATCGGCGGCGCCTCGCCGCGAACCGCGGTGTCGGTCGTCAGGGGCGCGGAGCGCAGGCGCGGGATCGCGGCCAGCAGCCCGCGCGTGTAGGGGTGGCGCGGATCCTCGAACACCTCGTCGGTGGCGCCGCTCTCGACGATGCGGCCCATGTACATCACCGCCACGCGGTCGCACAGGTGGCGGACGACCGCGAGGTCATGGGCGATGAACAGGATCGACAGCCCCAGGTTCCGGCGCAGCTCGGAGAACAGCGAAATGATGCCGGCCTGCACAGATACGTCCAGCGCCGACACCGGCTCGTCGGCGACGAGCAGGTCGGGCTCGAGGGCCAGGGCGCGCGCGATCGCCACCCGCTGGCGCTGGCCGCCTGACATGTTGCGAGGGCGCGCATCCAGGAGCGCCTGCGGCAGGTGCACGCTGGACATGAGCTCCTCGCACCGCGCGCCGATCTGGTCGCCTGAGACGATGTGGTGCACGCGCAGCAGCTCGGCCAGGTGCTGGCGGACGGTCATCCTCGGATTCAGCGACGAGAAGGGATCCTGGAAGACCATCTGGATGCGACGGCGCACGGCGCTCGTGCGGGTGGACGCCGTCAGCGGGGCTCCGTCGAAGCGCAGCGCGCCCTCGGCGGCGTCGTTGATCCCCACCACCAACCGCGCGAGCGTCGACTTCCCGGACCCTGACTCGCCGACGAGACCGAGTATCTCGCCCCGCGCGACGGCGAGGCTGACATGGTCGACCGCGCGCAGCTCCGGCGCTCCGCGGCGGCGGCGGAAGGTGACGGTGACGTCGTTGAGCTCAAGCAGCGCCGGCATCAGCTGGCTTTGACCGACTGACGTGGGCGCTCGACGCGCTCGGGGTGAACGCACGCCGACAGGTGCCGCGGGTTGCCCTGCGGCGCGGTCAACGACACCTCGGCCTGGGAGCAATCCGCGGTCGCGACCGGGCAGCGTGGATGAAACGGACAGCCCGTCGGCCGTGCGAACACGCTCGGGGCCGACCCCGGTATGGCGCGCGTCTGGGCATCGCCCTCGACATCCGGCGTGGCCTCGATCAGCCCGAGCGTGTACGGATGGCTTGGGGATCGGAAGACATCCTGCGTGGGGCCGCTCTCCAGGATGCTGCCGGCGTACATGACCTGCACGCGGCCGCACAGCTGCGCCACCACCGCGAGGTCGTGGGTGACGTAAAGCAGGCTCATCGACAGCTCATCGCGAAGCCGGGCGAGCAGCTTGACGATCTGATCCTGGATGGTGACGTCCAGCGCGGTGGTGGGCTCGTCGCAGAGCAGCAGGCGGGGCTGGTTGGCCAGGGCGGCCGCGATCATCACGCGCTGACGCAGGCCTCCCGACAGCTCGTGCGGGTACAGCGACAGCACGGCCTCGGCGTCGGCGATCCCCATCTCGCGCGCCAGCCGAAGCGCCTGCTCCTGGGCCTCGCGGCGGCTCCACCCGCGCCGCGCCGCGGCGCCGTCGACGATCTGCCTGCCCACGCGGACGACGGGGTTGAGCGCGGTCATCGGCTCCTGGAAGACCATCGAGACCCGGGAGCCGCGGATGCGCCGTAGCGTCCTGGCGCCGGCGCCGACGAGCTCGACCCCGTCGAGCAGCACGTTGCCGCGGACGATCCGCGCGCCAGGAGGCAGCAGCCCGAGGATCGCACGCAGCGTCAGGCTCTTGCCGCTGCCCGACTCGCCGACGAGCCCCATCGCCTCGCCCGCTTCAAGGTCGAAGGAGACGCCGGCGACGGCGGTGGCGGTCCCCTCGGCGCCGCGCACGCTGATCGTCAGATCGCGCACTTGCAGAAGCGGCGCCTGGGCGCGTTGCGCGGGCGCTGCGCTCATTCGGGCCTCAGGGCGTCCGCGAGGCCGTCGCCGAGCAGCGACAGTCCCAGCCCGGTCAGCGCAACCGCCAGCCCGGGGATCGTAGTGAGCTCCCAGTGCGTGGAGAGGAACTGCTGGCCGCTGGCCATCATGTCGCCCCAGTCGGGCGTGGGCGGGCGGACCCCGAGCCCGAGATAGCCGAGCGTGACGATCGCCAGCAGGTCGAGCACGATGTCGGACATCGCGAACACGATCGCCTGGGTGATCACGTTGGGGAGGATGTGGCGCAGGATGACGCGAAGGTTGCCCAGGCCCCCGACCTTGGCCGCCAGCACGTACTCCTGGCTTCGCGCCACGAGCGTCTCGCCACGGACGATGCGCGTGTAGGACACCCAGCTCACCGCCGTGATCGCGATCACGATCGAGCCGCTGCCCGGTCCGAGGACGAACACCAAGAGCAGCACCAGCACGTAGAACGGGAAGGCGACCACGACGTCCGCGACGCGCATGATGATCGCGTCAAGCCAGCCTCCGAAGTAGCCCGCGAGCGCGCCCAGCACGGTGCCGATCGCAAACGGCGCCAGCACCGCCAGGAAGGCCACGCGCAGGTCGGTGCGCGCGCCGTACACAAGGCGCGACCACACGTCGCGGCCGAGCTCGTCGGTGCCCAGCAGATGCCTGCCGCCCGGGCTCGCGAGCACGTCGTTGAGGTCCTGCTGGGTGGGCGAGTAGGAGGTGACGAGCGGCGCCAGGATCGCCAGCAGGACGATCACGCCCAGGATCGCCAGGCCCGCGATCAGGCTGGGCGGCAGGCGCCGGCGCCTTGCTCTGCGCGTGGTCGGCGCGACCGGGACCAGCTCGAGGCTCGGCGTGCTCATCCGAGCCGAACCCGCGGATCAAGCAGTGCGTAGGCCACGTCGGTCAGCAGGTAGACGAGCACGACCAGCAGCGCGAACACCAGCGTGATGCCCTGCACGACGGGGAAGTCGCGGTTGAGGATCGATTGCACCATCAGCGAGCCCAGGCCCGGCAGCGCGAACACGTTCTCGATCACGAGCGTCCCGCCGACGAGGAAGCCGATGTTGACGCCCAGCACGCTCACGGCCGGGATGGCCGCGTTTCGCAGCCCGTAGCGGAGAAGCACGGTCGCCGGCCCGGCGCCCTTGGCTCGGGCGAACGCCACGTAGTCTGAGTTGAGCGCGGCGATCATCCCCTGGCGCAGGCTGCGGATCAGGATCGGCGCGACCGACAGCGCGACCGTCAGCCCGGGCAGCACCAGCGAGCGCAGATGCTGGCCGAAGCCCTCTCCGTAGCCCGCGACCGGGAAGAGGCCCGCGTCGAGGGCGAGCAGCAGGATGAGCATGGTCCCCACCCAGAAGCCGGGCATGCCCAGCCCCACGACCCCGATCGCGCGCACGGCCTGGTCGACCACGCCGTCGGGTCGCAGCGCGGCAAGCAGCGCCAGCGGAAGGGCGATCGCGACCGCGAACGCCGCTCCGTACAGCAGCAGCAGCAGCGTCACGGGCAGGTCGCTCTTGAGCAGGCTCACCGTGCTCGCCTGGTAGAAGAGCGAATGCCCCAGATCGCCGTGCAACAGCCGCTTGACGAACAGCCAGTACTGCACCCACACCGGGCGATCGAGGCCCCACTCGCGGTGCAGCGCGGCCACCGCCGTCGGGGTCGCTCGATCGCCCAGGAAGCTGCGGGCGGGGTCGCCGGGGACCAGGTGAATGCTGAAGAACACCAGCAGCGTCACCCCGAACACCACCGGGACTAGCAGCAGCAGCCTTCGCGCGATGTACCTGGTGAGCATCGCCGGCGACCTCGACCGTCAGCTGTTGGGCCTCAGTGGCTCAGCCACACGTTCTCCAGGTGATAGTTGCCCGTCGGGTAGACGTCGAATCCGTGGACCTTGGGCGAGTAGGCGTACACGAATGGCGAGTAGTACAGCGCGATCAGCGGCTCGTCGTAGGCGATCTGCTGCTGGATCTTGTCGTACAGGGCCTGACGCTGGGCCTGGTTGAAGGTCCGCTCAGCCTGCTGCGCCCAGTTGTCGACCGCGACGTTGTTGTAGTTGGTGAACAGGGCATGCGTCTTCTGGCCCGTGTTTCCGCCCATCGCGCCGAAGCTGACCATCTCATCGGGGTCGATGATGTCGGTCGTGTTGTAGTTGAAGGCCATGTCGTACTGCCCGTTCTGGATGTCGGTGTACTCGCTGTTGGGATCGACGGGCTTGAGCGTCACGTGGATGCCGATCGGCGCCAGATCTGCCTGGATGATCTGACCCAGCGACTGCTCGTTGGACACGCCGGAGCCGACCAGCAGCGTGGTCGAGAACCCGTGCGGCACGGGCGACTTGGCCAGCTGCGCCTTGGCGGCCGCCAGCGAGTAGGGCGGCATCGTGATCGACGGGTCGTGGGCCCACAGCGCAGGCGACAGGAACGACCCGGCGACGGTGCCGTAGCCGAACAGGACCGCCTTGACCATCGCGCTGCGGTTGAGCGCCATCTCGATCGCCCGTCGCACGTACACGTTCTGGAACGGCGCGTGGTCCTCGTTCATCTCCAGGAAGTCGACCCGGCTTGACGGGAACAGGGCCACGCGGACGTTGGGGTTTGCCTTCAGCGCCGAAATGGACGAGAACGGCGGGAACTCGTCGATCTGGGCCTGGCCGCTCTCAAGCTCCAGCTCGCGCGTGTTGTCGTTGGGGACATCGACGAACGTGACCTGGTTGAGGTACGGCTTGCCCGCCTGCCAGTAGTAGGGGTTGCGCACGAGCACGATCTGGCGCCCCTTCTGCCAGGACTGCACCATGAACGGCCCTGTGCCGATCGGATGCTGGAAGAACTGAGACTCGCTCTCGCCGCCGTAGTTGTCGGGGATCACCGAGTTGGCGAACAGCGCGAGGTCTGAGAGCAGCGGCGCCCATGGGTACCGCGTCGTGATCACGACCGTGTAGGGATTGGGCGTCTGGATCGACTTGATCGCCGCGTCGATGAACGCGAACGGGTTGGTCGCCTTGGCCGACACGCGCTGGATCGAGAACTTGACGTCCGCCGAGGTCATCGGCTTGCCGTTCTGGAAGCGCACGCCGTGGCGGAGGTAGATGGTCCAGACGAGGTGGTTTGAAGACAGCTTGTAGCCGGTCGCCAGCCACGGCTGCAGGTGCTTGCCGTCGGGGGTGGCGGCGAACAGCGGCTCGTAGACGTTCTCGACGGTCCAGATGCTCTCGTTGTCGGTCATGTTCGCCGGGTCCAGCGTGAGGATGTCCGCCGTGCGGGCGAACACCAGGTTGCCGCCGCGCTGGGGCGTCCCGGCCGCCTGAGCGGACGAGCTGGAGCTCGCGCCGGAGCTCGTGCTGGAGCTCGCGCTCGAACCGCCCGAGCCGCCGCAGGCCGCCAGGGCGATAGCCGAGGCGAGCACTGTCGCCAACGCCATCAGTCTTCGCTGCATATCAGTCCCTCCTCCAGGGTCGGCCCGCCGGCAGGGGCATTGTTGGTTGATCGAGCCGGCGTGTGATTGGCGCTCGCCGCGTCCGCTGTGAGGGCGGCGAGCTCGCTGAAGCGAATCGCGTCGACGTTGCCGCCGGAGAGCACGACGCCGACCGCCTGCCCCCGCACGTCCAGGCGCCCGCTGGTCAGCGCGGCCAGGGCAACTGCGCCACTGGGCTCGACCACGAGCTTGAGCAGCTCAAAGCAGAGCCGCATCGCCTCGGCGATGTCCGAGTCCTCGACGGTGACCATCGCGTCGATCAGTCCGACGTTGATCGGGAAGGTCAGCTCGCCGGGGGTCAGGGTTCGCAAACCGTCCGCGATCGTCGCCGGCGCAAGCGGGAGCGCGAGGCGCCTCCCAGCCGCGATCGACCGCGCGGTGTCGTCGCCGGCGGCGGGCTCGACGCCAACGATTCGGATCGACGGACGCAGTGCCTTCAGCGCGGACCCGACGCCTGCGATCAGGCCGCCTCCCCCGACCGGGACGACGACCGTGTCCAGGCCGGGTGCCTGCTGTTCGAGCTCGAGCCCGATCGTGCCCTGCCCGGCGATCACCGTCGGATCGTCGAACGGCGGCACGAGCGTCATGCCGCGCTCGCGCGCGAGCGCGGCGGCGAGCTCCAGGCGATCCTCCTGGCCGGGGTCATAGCGGTGAAGCTCGGCGCCGTAGAAGCGGATCGTGGCCAGCTTCAGCGCGGGGGTGTCCGCCGGGACGACCACCGCGGCCGGCACCCCCAGCTCGTGCGCGGCCAGCGCGACCGCGGCCCCGTGGTTGCCCGAGGAGTAGGCGACCACGCCGCGCCTGCGCGCGGATCCGTCCAGCGTCAGCAGGCGGTTGAAAGCGCCACGCGCCTTGAACGATCCGCTGCGCTGAAGCGGCTCGGCCTTCGCATGCACGCGGGCGCGCACGCGCGCGTCAAGCAGTGGCGACGCGAGCACGGGGGTGCACGTCACATGGCCGGCGATCCGCGCAGCGGCCGCCCTGATGTCCTGCAGCGCAGGGCGCCGGGCGCGCGGTGCAACGGGGTCGATCTGCCTGGGCACGGGGAGCGGCATGGTACTGTGCTTTCTGCCGGGCTGCAAGGCTGAAAATTTCAGGCCAGTGCCGATCAAGAAAGCCGCCTTCCGAGCCGCGCCAGATACCTTGCCCCTGGACATGCCCCACGGAAGGTCGCCAGCGGCCGACGCGGCCGACCTCTACCGTCTCGTCAGACAGGCGTCGCTCACGCCTGCGGAGCGGCGCGTCGCCGACGTGGTGCTGGCCGACTACCCGCAGTCGGCGCTGCTCTCAGCCCAGGAGGTGGCCGCCAAGGCGCGGGTCAGCGCATCGAGCGTCTCGCGCTTCACGGCGAAGGTCGGCTACGAGACCTTCGGGGAGCTGCGCGACCATCTGCGCGAGCACCTGCGCGCCCGCCTGGAGTCGCCCGGTGGGCGGCTGCGGATGGGCGCCGCGCGGACGCCCACCGCCAGCGACGCCCTGGCGGAGGCCGTGGAGATCGACATAGACAACCTGCGCCGGACGCTTGAGCTGGTCAACGGCGAGGTGTTCGACCAGCTGGTGCTCCGGCTGTCCAGACCGGAGGGCCGGGTCTATGTCGCGGCCTCCAAGAAGGCGCGGATCCTGGCGGAGTACCTCGCGATCCCGCTCAACCAGATCCGCCGCTCGGTGGTCACGCTGCGCATGGACGACGCACTGCCCGACAGGCTGCTTGACATGACGGCCCGCGACGTCCTGCTGGCGCTCGAGCCCCGGCGGGCGACCCGCATGCTGGTCAGGCTGATCGACCAGTTCAAGCAGGCGGGCGCGACGGTCGGCGTGATCACCGACGAGTCGATGCCGGCCGTGCTGGCCCGCGTGGACTACCCGATCCCGGTGCCGATCCGCAGCGCCAGCGCGTTTGACTCCTACACCGCCTACATGTCGATCATCAACGCGATCCTGGCCGCCCTGATCGCTCGCGCGCCCGCGCGCGCGAAGTCACGCATCGACCGTCTGGAGCAGCTCAACCTCGCCTTCTCCACCTGGTATGAGGCCGAGGACGACTGAGCGCCGGCGCCGCTTTGCTCCGCTGCCAACGCTGCGAGCGCCGGCGCCGACCGGCTCAGGCCGCGACGATGCGGCTTCGGCCATCGAGCGCCTGGACGGCGAGGCCGGTCTGGATCCGCTGCGCGAGCTCCGGGACGTGGCTGATCACGCCGACGACGAGGTCGTCGGCGCGCAGGCGCTCGAGCGCGTCGATCACCTCATCCAGCGTGGCGGGATCCAGGGTGCCGAAGCCCTCGTCGATGAACACCGATTCGAGCCTGGTCCCGATTCCGTCGCCGGCGAGCTCGCCCACGTGGCGCGACAGCGCCAGCGCGAGCGCGAGGCTCGCCAGGAACGTCTCGCCGCCGCTGAGGGTCCTGACGCTGCGCCGCTCGTCGGCGTTGGCGCGGTCGATCACATGGAACTCGCCGTCGATCGGCGTGAGGCTGTAGCGGCCGCTTGAGATCCGCAGCAGCTCCTCGGAGGCGTAGGCCGACAGCAGCTCGAGCGTCTCCCTGATGATGTACTCGCCGAACCGGTCCATCTGCAGCTCGCGCGCGAGCGCGTCGAGCAGCCCGATCTGCTCGCGCTCGCCCCGCACCGCCTCCTCCATCCGGGCCCGCTCGGCGACGCGCCGCTCGCCCTCCTCAAGCGCCGCGCCCGCGGTTGCCGCTGCGGCGATCGCCCGCTGTTGCGCGCCCCTGAGCAGATCGAGCGCCCGCTCGGGATCGGACTCCCGCACCCCGTGGGCCATCGCGAGCTCGAGCACCGCCTTCGCCGCCGCGCCCGCCTGCGCCTCGGCCCCGCGCTGCGCGTGCGCCAGCCGGTGGACGGCGCCAGAGCACCACGCCGACAGCGCCCGCGCCGTGGCGGCGCGCTCGGGCGCCTGATCTGAGACCGGCTCGAGCGCCACCTGCGCCGGAGGCGAGGCGAGCTGCCGGTGCGCCGCCTCGATCAGCGCGCGGTTGCGCTCGAGCTCGCGGTCGACGCTCGCCAGAGCGCGGCGCTGGCCCTCAAGCTCCTCCCTGATGGCCTCGTGCTCGCGCGCCACCGTGTCGGAGCGCTCCCTGGCGGCGCGCACCGCCTCCCCGGCGGCGGTCAGGCGCTCGCGGTCCGAGTCGATCCGGCCGGCGGCATCTGCGGGGACCGTGCCGCCGAACCGTGCGCTGAGGACCGCGTCCGCCTCGTCTCGGCGCCTTGTGACCTCGGCAAGCGCGGCGCCGGCCGCGCTGCGCCGCTCCTCGCAGCGCGCCAGGCGGACCTGGGCGTCGGCCACCCTGCGGCTGAGCTGCTCGCGCTCTCGCTCGAGCGCCTCGAGCTGTCCGGTGAGCTCGGCTGCTCGGGCCGCGCGCTGTGCGGCGGCGGCCTCGGCGGCCGCGGCGGCGCCGGCGAGCGCGGCCGTGTCGGCGTGCCCCGCGAGCGCCTGGGACAGGCGCTCGGCGCAGCTGGCGCGCTTCTGCTCGAGCGCCGCGAGCTCCGCCTCGGCGCGAGCGAGGGCTTGGCCGGCGGCGCCTTCGCGCGCGCGGGCCTGCTCCTCGCGCGTGCGCGCGGACTGCAGCGCCGTGGCGACGTCGGGGGCGACCGGGATGGCCGCCGCGAGCACAGCGCCGCAGACAGGGCAGGGGTCTCCGGCGCTCAGGCCGCTTGAGAGCTCGGCGACCGCGTGCATGCGGCGATGCTCCTCAAGCTCCGCGGTCGCCTCGCTCAGCGCGTCGCGGGCGCGCTCGGCCTCGGCCCTCGCCCGTTGCAGGGCCTCGGCGTGGACGACCAGCTCCCGCTCGGCGCCGGCCAGGTCAGCCTCGGCCAGCTCCGCGGCGGCAAGCGCGGCGGCGAGCTGCTGGTGGCCTTCCCGCGCGCTGTCCGCCTCGGCGAGCGCCGACGCCGCCTGCTCGCTTGCCCCGGCCAGCCTCATCGAGACAGACTCGTGCGCGGCCTGCGCGTCTGACAGCTCGCGCTGGGCGGCGGCCACCTCCTCGGCGGCCGCCTCCAGCTCCAGACGGGCCTGCTCCTGGCGCTCCGCGGCCTCGCTGAGGGTCTGGGCGGCCGCGGCCGCCCGTGCGAGCTCGACGAGCGTTCCAACCTCCGCTTCGATCAAGCGCTCCCGCTGCTGGGCATCGGACACCGCCGCCCGCGCGCGATCGACCTCGGCGGCCTTGGCATCGAGGCGGTTTTGGGTGGCGGCCGCCTCGCCTTCGGCTGCGGCGGCCGTGTCGGCCAGCCGGCCGAGGTCGGCGGCGAGGGCCTCAAGCTGGGCGCGCGCGGCCTGGATCGCGCGTGCGCGCGTGGTCGCCTCTGCGGCCCTCGTCCCTTCCGCGGCGGCGTTCTCGACGGACTGTGCGATCGCCTTCGCCTGATCGGCGGCGGCCCGCGCGCCCGCCCTCAGCTCCTCCACGTGCTCGGGCGTGGCGTCGGCGTACTGCTCTGCGAGCAGCTCGTCGGTTCGCTGCACGCGGGCGCGCAGCTCGGCGCTTCGGCGGCGTGCGATGCCCGCCATCGCCTCGAAGTAGGAGACGCCCAGCAGCGAGACCAGGATCCTTCGCCGCTCGCCGGCCTCGCCCTTCAGAAACCTGTGGAACTCCCCCTGGGGGAGGAGCACGGCGCGGGTGAAGGCGTCGAAGTCGAGCCCGACGACCTCGGCGATGCGCTTGTTTGACTCCCGGACGCGGCCGTCGCAGGCGGGCACCCAGGTGCCGCCATCCAGTCGCTCGAAGACGAGCGTCTGAGGTTGGTTTGCGCGGCGGGACATGCGGCGCACGATCCGGTAGCGGCCCCGGTTGTGGATCGAGAACTCAAGCTCCACGGTCGCTCTTACAAGCCCGAGCGACACCGCGTCGGAGGTGCCCTGCGCCCCCGCAAACCGCGGCAGCCGTCCGTACAGCGCGAACGTGATCGCGTCCAGGATGCTGGTCTTGCCCGCGCCGGTCGGGCCGGTGATGACGAACAGCTCAAGCGGCTCGAAGTCGACCTCCTGGCGCTCGCGAAAGACGGTGAAGCCCTCGAGCGCGAGCCTAAGCGGGCGCATCGGTCACCTCCTCCAGCAGCTCGTCGAACAGCCGCAGCATCCCGTCGGCGGGTGGCGCTCCGTGCCGGTCCTGGAAGTGGCGGGCGAACAGCTCCCGGGGCTCAAGGCGCCGAAGCTCTCCGGGCTGGCGCCCGGCCGACTCGCGCTCGTACTCCAGCTGGACGACCAGCGCGCGGGGCAAAAGCTCACGCACCTCGTCGGCAAGGCCGGGGGCCGGCCCCTCGCAGCGCAGCGTGACGCGCAGGTACGCCTCCGGGTCGATGTCCATCGCCGCCAGCTCGTCGAGCGTGCCGGCGACGTCCAGCAGCCGGCGGCCCGCGCTGATGGCGCGCGTCGTCACCTCGGGCGGGCGCCCGGGCTCGACGTCCACGATCGCGACGCTCTTCTCCTGGTCGCGCTCGCCGAAGTCCAGCTGCATCAGCGAGCCCGCGTAGCGGGTCGGCACAGGCGCCGCGGCGACCGCCTGCGGCCGGTGGACGTGGCCGAGCGCGATGTACTGCGGCGCGGTGGGCAGGCCGGACGGGTCGACGGCGAAGATCTCGCCGATCGTCAGCGAGCGCTCGCCGCCGCCGACTCGTGCGCCGCTGACGAACAGGTGCCCGGCGAGGATGTGGACCGCGCCCGGCTCAAAGCCCTCGCACAGGGCCCTGAGGAGCCTCGTCAGCTCGTCGGCGTAGGCGCTGCTGGGATCGCCCTCGAGCCCCATCATCTCCCGCGCGCCGAACAGCCGCTTCTCCGCCACCCACGGCAGCGCCGCGACCTGCGCCACCTGCCGGCCGTCCCTGGAGGCGAAGCGGACGATCCCGCCGGCGGCCGGCCGGCGCACCTCGGGCACGATCACCACGCCGGCGGCGCCCGACAGCCCCTCGATCGCCTCAAAGCGCCTGGCGTTGTCGTGGTTGCCCGGGATCACGAGCACCGCGCTGCCGGTGCCCCGCAGCTCGACGAGAGCGCGATAGACGATCCGCTCCGCCTCCGCCGACGGGGCGAACTGGTCGAACACGTCGCCGCAGACGAGCGTCAGATCGACCTCGGCTTCGCGGGCCACCTGCACGACCTCGTCGAGCGCCTCCGCCGCCTCGTCGAGCCGCTGGTGGCGGTGAAGCGTCTTGCCGACGTGCCAGTCGCCGGTGTGCAGAACCCTCACCGCTCAAACCTCGCGAACGGGTCATCGGCCGCCTCGGGCGCGACCTCGCTCGGGCGGGTCGCCCAGGCCGGCATCGGGAAACGGACCGCGAGCGCCACCGGTATCTGCGGCTGGGCCAGCAGCATCGACCCGGGCTTGAGGATCGCGGCACGCTGGCGCGCCACCGAGGAGAGGAAGCCGTACTCGGCGCGCTCGGCCTCGGCGACGTCAAGCCGTCCCACCACCCTGATCGCGCTGTTGGCGACGATGCGCCGCTCGACCTCCGAGGCGGTCTGCTGGGCGCCGATCAGGATCAAGCCGAGCGAGCGGCCGCGCTCCGCGATGTCCAGCAGCACCTCCTTGATCGGGCTCCAGCCCTCCCGCGGCGCGTACTTGTTGAGCTCGTCGAGCACGACGAACACCAGCGGCCGCGCCGTTCCCCTGCTCTCCTTGGCCTCGAAGAGCTTCTTGACGACGACCCCCACCACGAACCGCTTGGCGCGGTCGTGGAGGGTGTGGATGTCGATCACGCTGACCTGCCTGCTCTCCCAGTCGATGCGGTGCCGTTCGACGTCGGCCGCGTCGCGGCCGCGGATCAGATGGCCGCAGTGAAAGCGGGCGCCGTCGAGCCGTCGCAGGAACGCGCTGACCGTGCCGGCGGCGATGTACCCGCGCCAGCTGGACGCGTCGTCCTCCAGGTGTCCGGCGATCAGCTCGCACAGGTCGTCGAAGGAGCTCACCACCGTGGGGGTGCCGAGCGCGTCCGGCAGCCGCACGCACGCCGGGAGCTCCGGGATGTCCTCGGCGAGGTGTTCCAGCTGCCGCTCCACGCGCGCCACGAGGTCGGCGATCTGGCTGCGCTCGTCGCCCTCCTCGGCGAACAGGAAGCGCAGCAGCCGCTCGCGGACCATGTCGCGCACCGTCCAGAAGTAGGAGGTCACGCCAACGTGGCGCTGGCCGGTGTCGGGGACGGCGACCTCGCCGCCGCGCCTGACCGGCGCCCACAGCCCGACGGACTCAAACGGCCCCGGCTCGAGCCCGAGCGCCTTGTAGTCGGCGCGGTGCTCGTCGGCGAGCCGCGCGTTGGGCTTGTCGAGGAACAGCAGATCCTCGCCCTTGACGTTGAAGATCAGCGCCTTCGTGTTCGCCGCCTCGTTGCCGAGCACCGGGCTGTGAAACAGCGAGTACAGCAGGAAGCTCGCGTAGCTGGTCTTGGTCGCCACGCCCGAGACGCCGGAGATGTTCACGTGCGCGCCGCGGCGTCCGTCCAGGAACGACAGGTCGATGTACATCGGCAGGCCGTCGCGCGCGATCCCGGCGGCAAGCCGTTCCTCCATCTGATCGAAGTACAGGGCCTCGTCGCGCGCGCGCCCGGCGGCGCGGGCGACGGCATCGCCGGGGCGGGGCGGAACGTAGAGCTCGGGCTCAAAGCGCGTGCTCACCACGTGCGCCGAGCGCGCGAGCTCCACCGGCAGCAGGCCCTGATCGGCGAGGAACACGTCGGTGTCAAAGCGGCTGCCCTCGTGACGGGCGCGGACCATGTCGACGAGCCCGCTGATCCGCAGCTGGCCCTCGCCCGGGACGTCGGTCTGCACGGTGACGATGTCGTCCAGCTGCAGGAACGTGTGCTCCTCGATCCCGACCCAGAACTCAAGCGGCGTCGAGTCCTCGGTGCCGAGCACGCGCCCGACCCGCCCGCCATCACCGTCCACCGAGCACCTCCGCGTTGATGTTCGCCTCAAGCGCCCGCCTGATCAGGCGCGGGTCTCCCAGCCGGTGCCGCAACCTGCCCTCAAGCGCGGCGATCGGGTGGAGGTTCTGCGGCGCCCTCGGGTCCCGGCCGGGTGCGGGGGCAAATCGCGGCAGCACCTGGCCGCAGAGCTCGGCCAGCCGCCGCGCGCCGTCGAGCCCCTCGACGGCCGCGACCTCGAGCCGCACGAGACCCGCCATCGCGCCGTCGATCGCGCGCGGCTCGGTGAGGCGCAGATACCACGAGTAGCGCTCGAGCCGCTGCGCCCCCAGCTTGAAGATCGGGCTGCGCTCACCGGCTCTCAGCTGTCCGAGCACCGCTGCCCGTTCGGCGTCCAGGTAGGAGCGCGCCTGACGCTTGATCAGGCCGACCGCGGGGCCCGAGACGAAGTAGGTGAGCGGCCCGTCGGAGACGACCAGCGCCGCGGCGCCGCCGGCGAGGATCTGCTGCGCGAGCTCTGACTCGGCTGAGCGCATCGCGTTCTGCAAGCCGACGATCGGATCCGCGGGCATCACGCCCGCGACCGATCTGGGGCCGAACGTGAGCGGCCGCTGTCCGATCTGCACGTCGATCGGCTCGCTCGTCAGACCGCCTCCCAGCACCAGCTCGCGCCCCACCCGGACGTCGGATATGCGCGGCGGAAGCGAGGACCAGGCCGCGCCCACCGCCCAGGAGCCGGCGAGCGCCGGCGCCGATCCGGACTCGTCCTCGGCGAACAGGCGGATGTCGACGCGACGCACCCCGTCGACGAAGGCGCAGCAGACCTCCGGGCGCCCCGGCGGAGCCGGGACCGGCGTCCACGGGCCGCCGGCCTCCACGTCGAGCTCAAGGCCGACGGGCGGGCCGGCGTCCGGCTCGGTCTCGACGGAGCCGCCGTACTCGGGATCCCATGGATCGACTCGAAGCCTCATCGCGATCTCAAGGTCGCTTTCGAGGCGCAGAGTCTGACGCGGCGGCGGCGATGGTGACGCGCGGCGGCGGCGATGGTGACGCGCGGCGCCGAGCTCGATGCGAAGGCGCCGATCAGTCCCGGCCGCCGCCGGCGAGCGCAGCGGCGCGCCTACCGGACCGGCGCGGCGATCCGGCGCCCCTCGATTCCGGCGTCGACCGCGGCGATGAACCGCTCAAAGCGCGTCGCGAGCCTCACCGGGTCCGGGCGATCGGCGGCCCGGCGCGGCACCGCCATCGGCTGCCCATGAAACCCCTGCAGCCCGGCCTTCAGCATCGGGCCGTCCACCTCCTTGAGCAGACGGCGAGCGATGTGCACGACCCCTCCGGGATCGATGCCGAGCAGGTTCCGGTCGTAGGCGAGGTGGTGGATCGCGCACAGCGCGATCCCGTTCACCACGGCGGCGATCCCCTCGGGGCTTCGGTCCTCGATGATGTGGGCCGCTTGCACGAGCTCCGGCTCCTTCAGGGCGCAGATCGCGCAGCGCTCGCGGTACGCCCGCAGGACGTTGATCCGGAAGCGCTGCTGGTGCAGCCGGATGCGGACGTCACCGAGCGCATACGCGCGCACGTCCGGCGGTGAGACTAGCCCGGCCGGTGTCGTGTCCGCGAGCGGCAGCCCAACCTCAAGCGTGACCACGCGCGCGGCCGGGTCGTCGCCGGTGACATACACGGGCGCAACCACGAGCAGCTGTCCGGGAGCGACTCCCATGAAGTAGATCAACGGCACCTGTGTGACGAACGCGGCGCGCAGCGCGCGGTTGTCAGGCTGGTCGATCGAACCGGCTCGGTAGTGGTAGAGGATGGTGCCGCTCGCCGGGTCGATATCGTCCTCGTACGGCGCCGGCTGGCGGGGCGAGCGGGCCGCGGTGAGGAGGGTCAGCGCGGCCGGGCCGGCGAACCGACGCGGGCGATAGATCCCGTTCTGGAGTGACCCAAGGCTCCAGCGCTCGCCCGCAAACCGGAAGCCCTCAAGCAGCGCCGCGCGCGGAACAAGGTCATCGTAGCGTCGGGCGAGAGCCCGGACGTGCTCGATCGCAGCCACGCGGATGTGATGGTCAGGATCGCGGATGACAAGAGCCTCCCAGTCCGGCGTGCGCCGTGCAAGTCTTCCCAGGCCAAGAATCCATCAAGGAAGCCCGGCCGACGGAGCAAGGGCGGTGTCGGATAGATTTTCGGCCCTGCAGCGGACAGAGGCAGATCGGACTGCCGGCAGCACGCCGCCGAGCGCGGAGTTCGTGCGTGGGCTCGCCCGAAGCGTCCGCGCGACGCATGCGGTGCGGGCGCTGCTGGCAGCGGTGGCGGGGACGGCGCTGGCGGCGGTGTTCGTGCTCCCGACGGCCACAGCGACCCCGGTCGCGCTTGCCCGGTCGCCGGCCGGCGGCGGGAGCCGACAGCGCTGGCACCCGCCGGCACAGCTGCGGTGGTACTGGCAGCTGCAGGGACGGCTGCGAGCTCCCGCATGGGCACAGGCGCTCGACCTCGATGGCTTCGACACCACCGCCACCGAGGTGGCGCGCCTTCATCGCGCGGGACGGCGGGTCATCTGCTACATCGACGTGGGCACCTGGGAGAGCTGGCGAGCGGACGCCAAGCGCTTCCCGCGCAGCCTGCTGGGCAGGCCGAACGGCTGGCCGGGGGAGCGCTGGCTTGACATCCGCGCCCTGGGCGAGCTTGCGCCGATCATGGCCGCGCGGCTGAGGATGTGCGCGCGCAAGGGGTTCGATGCCGTGGAGGCCGACAACATCGACGGCTATGCCAACGACACCGGCTTCCCGCTGACCGCAACAGAGCAGCTTCGCTACGACCTGTGGATCGCGCGGGAGGCTCATCGCGTCGGGCTCGCCATCTTTCAGAAGAACGACCTGGGCCAGGTGCGCGCGCTTGAGCCCCACTTCGACGGCGCGCTGGATGAGCAGTGCAACTTCTTTTCAGAATGCGCGCTGCTTGCGCCCTACGTCAAGGCTCACAAGCCGGTGCTCGACGCCGAGTACGACCGCGCGCTGTACCCCGGATTCTGCGCCGCCGATGCACGCGCCGGGATCATGGGCGCGCTCTTTGACGTGGCGCTCGACGGCAGGTTCTACCGGCCCTGCTGGGCGCCACCGCGCTGATCCAGACGCTGCGCGCCACGTTCATGCTCGATCCCGGCCCTAACCTGATGCGCTAGCGCTCCGCCGTACTCGGTACGTAGTTGTACGTAACCGAGCGTTGCCGGATTTGACACCCGGCTTGCGCGGGCGAAAGGCTTTGCGCCCGATGACAGGAGCGCAGCGGCAGGTCTGTACGCTCGCAGTCACACGACGCTGCCGGCTGGTCTGGGTCGGGCGGCTTGCGGTGCTCTTCTCCTGCGCGGCGCTCGCCCTGTGCGCGGCGGCTCCGGCAGGCGCTGCCGTCTCGTTCTCAAGAGCCTGGGGTTGGGGCGTCGCCGACGGCCAGAGCCACTTGGAGACCTGCACCACGATCTGCCATGCGGGCCTCTACGGCGGTGGCACAGGCGAGCTTCACAACGCCTATGGAGTGGCGGTTGGCCCGTCGGGCGACGTGTACGTGGCGGACACCGCCAACGACAGGATCGACGAGTTCTCGCCGGCGGGGGGGTTCATCGGAGCGTGGGGGTGGGGCGTGGCCGACGGCCAGAGCAGGTTCGAGGACTGCAGCAGCTCCTGCCAGCCGGGGATCCCAGGCGGGGGCGCAGGGCAGATGTCGAGCCCGGAGGACGTCGCGACCGACAGCTCGGGCAACGTGTACGTCGCCGACTACGCCGAAAACCGGATCGACGAGTTCACGGCCACGGGCGCGTTCGTGAAGGCGTGGGGCTGGGGCGTCGCCGACGGCAGCGCCACGCTCGAGACATGCACCGACGTGTGCCAGCAGGGGCTGGCGGGCTTCGCTGCAGGCGAGATGTACTCCCCCAACGCACTGGCGGTTGACGCCGCCGGCGACGTCTACGTGTCGGATTTCAACGGCGTGCGGATCGACGAGTTCACTACCGCCGGCACCTTCATCCGGGCCTGGGGGTGGGGCGTCGCGGACGGCAAGCAGCAGCTTGAGACCTGCGACGTCACAAGCGGCTGCCGGCAGGGGATCACCGGTAGCGGGGCCGGCCAGTTCTACGACCCCGAGGGTGTCGCCACCGACGCCGCCGGCGACGTGTTCGTCGCCGACTACTACAACCATCGCATCCAGGAGTTCACCGCGGCGGGGGCCTTTGTCAAGGCCTGGGGTTGGGGCGTCGCCGACGGCCAGAGCCGCTTGGAGACGTGCACCACGATCTGCCAGGCGGGCATCTACGGAGGCGGCGCCGGCCAGTTCGAGGGCGGATTCGAGGTGGCAACCGACCAAGCTGGCAACGTGTACGTGGTCGACAACACGGCCGCGCGAATTGACGAGTTCAGCGCGACGGGGGCGTTCGTCAAGGCCTGGGGTTGGGGCGTCGCCGACGGCCAGAAGCAGTTTGAGACGTGCACCACAAGCTGCGAGCAGGGAATAACAGGCATCGGCGCCGGCCAGCTCGACGAGCCTGAGGCGCTGGCCGTCGACGGCGCGGGCGACGTCTACGTCGCCGACACCAATGCGCAGCGGATCGACGAGTTCGCCAACCCGAGCACGCTGAGCGTCTCGCTGGCAGGCACCGGTTCTGGCACAGTCACCAGCACGCCGGCCGGCATATCCTGTCCGACCAGCTGCTCGCACGACTACCCACCGGGGACGCAGGTCACGCTGACCGCCGTGCCGGGCACCGGCTCCGCGTTCAGCGGCTGGGCGGGCGCGTGCGCAGGCACGTCGGCGTGTGTCGTGACGCTCGGCTCAGACCAGGCGCTCAGCGCGACCTTCACTGCCGTGGGCTCCCCATCAACGGGCTCCCCACCTTCGGGTTCCCCACCCGGGGGCTCCACACCTGCGGGCTCCACCGCGCCCGCCGCGGCCGCCGGGACGCCGCAGCAGGTCGGCCATGCGGTGCGCCTGACCGTCCATTGCACAGGGGCAACCGGCTCCTCGTGCGACGTGTCGGTGAGGCTCACGGTAGCTGAGAGGCTTCGCGGCCGGCAGGTCATCGTGGTCGCCGCCGCCGCGCGGGTCCGCACCCGCACCGTGCTGATCGGCTCCGCCACCGTGGTCATCGAGGCCGGAGCCAGCAGGTCCGTGAGCGTGCGCCTGAACCGCACCGGGCTTTCGCTGCTGCGCCGCTTCCGCCGCCTGCCAGCGCGGATCCAGGTAGCTCAGACGCGCGACCGGCACTCACACATAATCCTTCGTCGGCGGCTGACACTGAGCGCGGCCAAGGCGGGCTCAGCGCCGCATGCGACCCGTCACGGGGCGCAATCCCGCAAAATGAGACGCACCCCGCCGAGGCGAAGGCCGTTGTGGCCTGGTCTTGCTGCTCAGGGACTGCGGAGCGCTGCGTAAAGGGAGTCTGGATGCTCGCGAGCGTCGGCGCCGGATGAGGTGGTGCGCCGCGCGCGCTTGAGCGCGACTCGCTTGACATCCAGTGTGGCTCTCGGCGGCCGGCGGCTCCAGCTGCGCGCCCAGCGCGGGCCGCCTCAGCGCCCCTGGGCACGGCGCGCGGGTGGGGGGCGTGCTGGCTCGTTGCATGGCTGGCCGCGACCACAGAGCGGGGCTGGATTTGCCGGCTTTGCCCGATCGGCTGGACATGATCGGGCGGACCGTCACCCGCAGCCCGCAAGCGATCCGGCTGGGCATCATGACCACGCGACCCGTGAGAGCTACCGCGCTTGCGCCGCCTCTGCGGGCGCGCGACAATTGTCATTGCCATGCGAGGTTTCGTTGCTGTCACCGATTATGGCTGGTACCAGTTCCTTCGGGCCCGACCGGACCTGACCGAGGTTAACTTTTGGCCGCCAGGCGGGGTGGAGTTCAGGGCGATCCCGCCTGGCGCCCCGTTCTTCTTTAAGCTAAAGACGCCGCACAATGCGATCGGCGGGTTCGGGCTGGTCGCTCGTGCGCAGCGACTTCCGGTGTGGCGCGCTTGGGACGTCTTTGGCCAGGCCAATGGGACCAGGGACGAGCACGATCTCCTCATGCGTCTCGACCGACTCGGCGGCGGAGACAGGCTTCGCCTAGGCCGCAATCGCACGATCGGCTGCGTAGCAATCAACGAGCCCGTGTTCTTCGCCCCCGACGAGTGGGTCCGTATACCGAGCAATTGGGCGCCCAACATCGTCTCTGGACGAACTGAAGATCTCACTCGGGGCGAGGGGCTGCGGATGTGGATGGAGTGCCTTGAGCGAGCCTCGGCGAGGGACGAGAGTGCCCCGGGCTGGGCTCGCAACGCCCTCGACGCCCAGCACGCGGGCAAGCCGGTGCTTATCGCGCCCCGGCTGGGACAGTCCAGTTTCCGGCTCGCGGTGCTCGAAGCGTATGGCCAGCAGTGCGCCGTGACCACGGAGCACTCCCTGCCGGTCATCGACGCCGCGCACATCCGGCCCTGGGCTGCCGGCGGAACGCACTCGATTCCCAATGGGATCCCGCTGAGGCGCGACCTCCATCGCCTGTTTGACCTGGGCTACGTGACGATCAAGGCTGATATGAGCCTCGCCGTCAGCGGCAAACTCCGCGACGACTACGCGAATGGGCGTGCTTACTACGAACTCGACGGACGTCAGATCCGCCTACCCGACCGCGCCGCGTTCCGCCCCGACGCGGAGGCACTCGCCTGGCATCGGGCGGAGGTCTTCCTCGGCTGCTGAGGCGGAGTGAGCGTCATGGCCCCCGAGGGCCACCGCGGCCGCGAGGAGGCGACGGGTGACCCACGGGTCCCGTTGCCGCCTGAGGATCTCGGCCGCTCGCTGACGAGAGGTCCGCGCCGGCCGGCCACGAGCCGTTTCCGCATTCGTTTGCCACGGGACCGCAACGCCGCCCACAGCCCCATCGACGAGGGCCGCCCTTGCGAGCGGCCCTCGAGGTCTCGGTCGGCCGGTGCTTCCAGGGCTTTTTACGGCTCTAGTGCCGTGTCAGGCAACGTTGGCCCGGTCGACGATCTTGCGTAGGCGGCGGTCGTGAGGGTTGCGGTGGCGCCAGGCGATGTAGCGGCGGATCGCGCGTCCCTGCTCTTTGTGACTGGCGTGATCGGTGCCGTCAAGCGTGAAGTAGCGCAACCCGGTGAACTGCGCCTCGATCCGGTTCAGCCAGCTGGCGTTGAACGGAACGTAGGCCAGCTCCATGTTGTGCGCGTCGGCGTAGTCGCCGACCCGTGTATCGGTCTTGGTGGTCAGGTGCGGGCTGAAGTTGTCCAGGAGGATCGCCAGCCGCTTGTGCTCAGGGTGCAGCGAGCGGACGTAGCGCAGGAACGCGAGGAACTCGCCGCGGCGCTTGCGGTCCTTGATGTGCCCGTAGAGCTTGTCGGCCCGCAGGTCGTAGGCGGCGAACATGTGCCTGACGCCGTGCGGGCGCTTAAAGGTCGCTCTTCGCCGCCGGCGGCGGACGTGACCGCGGCCCCCTTGGCAGGCCCACTGGCGGCCTGGGTGAGGCTGGAGGTTCAACGGCCCCAACTCGTCCAGACAGACGATCTCGTCCGGATCGCCCTCGCGCCGCTCGCGCTTGCCGTCGGCGAGCGCGTAGAGGTCGAGCACCCGCTCTTTCTTGGCCTCGTAGTCGGGGTCAGTCGACTCCTTCCATGTCTTTATCCCGTTGAAAGGACACGCCCTGCTCGCGCAGCATCGTGCGCAGCCGCTCGTGGCTGATGTCCTCGACCACCCCCTTGTCAACCAGAAAGTCGCCCAGCTTCGACAGGCTCCAAGTCGAGAACGGCTGATCGTGGTCCTCCGGCCGGGAGAGCGCGATCCGCTTGATCTCATCCCGCTGTGCCTCGGTGAACTTCGGCGGCCGACCGCCCTTATAGCGCGGGTACAGCGAGTCGAACCCGTCGGCGTTGAAGTTGTGGATCACGTCCCGCACCCTGTCCTCGCTGGTGAACGTCACCCTGGCGATCTGCGGCACATCCATCGCCTGCGCGGAGAGCAGCACCATCTGCGCCCGACGCCACGTCACAACCGAGCCCGTCCCGCGACGAAGGATCCGCAACAGGCGGTTGCCGTCCTCGTTGCTGATCAGCCTGACCTGGACCCGCTCCGCCACCGAATCTCCTCACGACGAGCCGTCGCAAGAAGATTCGCTATCCATAACAACGATCCCTGCCAGCAACAGGGCAAACGTTGCTGGCTACGGCACTAGCTCCTGGTCGGCCGCGATAGCGGGGGCGGGATTCGAACCCGCGACCTTCGGGTTATGAGACCTATGCGGCCTGTCTGACCCGTTATCTCGGATGGTCTCCAGTGGTCACGATTTGGCCTCTGACATGGGCTTTTATGAGTCTCTGCCCATCTGGCCTCGGATGCCGTTCCGCACGATCTTCCGCCGATTGGTGAGATTTTGGTGGGATGGGCCGCAGACCTAGAAAAGTCCCGGCCGGGCCATCGCGGTCGGTCGAATGGCCCATTTTCGACCTTCGGG
>Ga0070737_10000423_pt1 | contig 92001 bp, 55 predicted proteins | sample Coa_R1_10_FD_66438 | JGI IMG/M metagenome (GOLD analysis project Ga0070737, IMG submission 66438) | Surface soil microbial communities from Centralia Pennsylvania, which are recovering from an underground coalmine fire - Coalmine... | ecosystem: Environmental > Terrestrial > Soil > Unclassified...
CTGCTCGTGGCCGGGGGTGTCGGCGATGATGAACCTGCGCCGCGGGGTGGCGAAGTAGCGGTAGGCGACATCGATCGTGATCCCCTGCTCGCGCTCGGCGCGCAGGCCGTCTGTCAGCAGCGCGAGGTTCAGATATCCGTCGCCGCGGCGCTCGGAGACGCGCGCGACGTGCTCCATCTGGTCGGCGAGGATCGCCTTGGAGTCGTGCAGCAGCCGCCCGATCAGCGTGCTCTTGCCGTCGTCGACCGAGCCCGCGGTCGCGATCCGCAACAGCTCCGAGCGGCGCGCGCGAGCTTCGAGCGCGCCCGCGGCCGAGGGGGCGGCGACAGCCGGGCCCCGACGGTGCACGGCCGAGCCCGCCCTGTGGGTGTCGGGCTCAAGCTCAGAAATAGCCCTCACGCTTGCGGTCCTCCATCGCCGCCTCGCTGACGCGGTCATCGGCCCGCGTCTGGCCGCGCTCGGTCACGTCGGTGGCCGCGATCTCGGCGACCACCTCGCCAAGCGTCCGCGCGCGCGAGCGCACCGCGCCGGTGCAGGTCATGTCCCCCACCGTCCGGTAGCGAACCCACTCGCGAAACGGGACCTCGCCCTCCATCAGCCTCACAAACGGGCTGGTCGCATACAGCATCCCGTCACGCTCGAACACCTCCCGCTCGTGCGCAAAGTAGATCGACGGCAGCTCAAGCCCCTCGCTTTCGATGTACTGCCAGACATCAAGCTCGGTCCAGTTTGAGATCGGGAACACGCGCACATGCTCGCCGCGACGGATCCGCCCGTTGTAAAGCGCCCACAGCTCCGGCCGCTGAGACTTGGGATCCCACTGGCCAAAGTCATCCCGAAACGAGAACACCCGCTCCTTGGCCCTGGCGCGCTCCTCATCACGACGCGCACCGCCAAACGCCGCGTCAAACCCATGCTCGGCGATCGCGTCAAGCAGCGTCGTGGTCTGCAAGCGGTTGCGCGACGCACGCGGCCCCGTCTCCTCCACCACCCGCCCCGCATCGATCGAATCCTGCACCGAGGCCACGATCAGCCGCTCACCCAGCCGCTCGACGACCCGATCGCGAAACGCGACCACCTCCGGGAAGTTATGCCCCGTATCCACATGCATGATCGGAAACGGAAACCGCGCCGGGCGAAACGCCTTCTCGGCCAAGCGCAACAGCACCACCGAATCCTTGCCACCGCTAAACAGCAGCACCGGACGCTCAAACTCGGCCGCCACCTCACGAAAGATGTGAACCGACTCCGCCTCGAGCGTCTCCAGGTGGGTCAGCTCGTAGTGCTGGGCCGCGCCGGTCACGGCAGCTGGGCGCCCCCGGCGCCCGTCGGCTCATGCTCAAGCGCCACCCGCCGATCAAACGGCCTGCGGCTAGACATGCAGCCCGCACTCGGTCTTGTCCTGACCCGCCCAGCGGCCCTCGCGCCCCTCCCCGGGCGCCGTGCACGGCGCGCAGCCGATCGAGGCGTAGCCGCGATCGTGCAGCGGGTTGTAGGGGAGCTCGTGCTCCATCACGTAGCGCCAGACATCCCGTTCGCTCCAGTCGGCGAGCGGATTGATCTTGACGATGCCGCGTCGCTCGTCACGGTCCACCTTGCGCGCGCCGGCGCGCGTCGGGGCCTGCTCGCGGCGGATCCCGGTGATCCACGCATCCACTCCGTCCAGCGCGGCCTCAAGCGCCGCCACCTTGGCCTCGCCGCAGCAGCGCTGCGCGCTCCAGGGCTCGCCGGGGCTTGAGGCGTCGTAGACCTCGATCGCCACCGGGAATCGCTCCTCGAACCGCCGCCAGGTCTCGAGCGTCTCCGGGAACAGGACGCCAGTGTCGATCGTGAACGCGCGCGGCGGCGTCTCCGCGGCCACGCCGCCGCCCGCGAGCTCTGAGAGCATGTGAAACAGGACCGACTCCTCCTTTTGGAAGGAGCAGGCGAGCACCAGGCGGGGGTGAAAGCGCGCAAGCGCCCAGGCGAGCACGTCGATCGCGCTCGCGGACTCAAGCTCGGCGGCCTCGATCATCGCGCCGCGCGGGCCGGCCGCATCGGCGCCGGTCGCACCGGTCGCAGCGAGCCGCCCGCCGTCGGCCCCGGTCGCAGCGCGGCGCCCGCCGGCTCGGTCGGCGCCGGTCGCGCCGGTCGCGCCGAGCCGCCCGCCGGCCCCGCCGGCGCCGGTCAGACCGCGCATTCGCCCTCCCCGCGGATCACGCGAAACGGCGAGCTTCGGTTCCAGTCGATGAAGTGGCTCATGTTCTCGAGGCTGAACTCGATCGGCATCGTCAGATCCTGCACGCGGGCCTCGAACTCGGCCGCGCCCACCCGGTCCACGAACGCCCCGAACGCCTCGCCTTCAAGACGCTCGGACTGGTAGAAGCCTACCCAGCGGGCGACCGCCTCTGGCACCCGCTTGGCCGGCAGGCGGGCCTTCAGCCGCTGACCATAGCGGACCTCGCCAGACTCATATGCGCCGCCCACGTGCGGGATGTAGGCGGGGATCGTGTGCTCGCCGACTTTGATCGAGGCGCCGTAGAACCCGATGTCGGCGATGTGGTGCTGGCCGCAGCCGTTGGGGCAGCCGCTCATCTTGATGTGGATGCGGCGCGTGAGCGGATCGTCGATGCCCATCTGCAAAAGCCGCTCGTGCACGGCCTGGTTGAGGCCCATCGAGCTGGTGATCCCCAGCTTGCAGGAGTCCGTGCCCGGGCAGCTGACCACGTCGGCGATCTCCTGGGCCCCGGCGTCGCCGAGCCCCAGCGCGCAGAGCTCGCGCCAGACCTCGTAGACGGCCTGCTCGCGCACCCAGCGCAGGACGATGTTCTGGTGCACGGTTGTGCGCGCATGGCCGCCGCAGTGGGCGCGCATGATCGCGGCAAGCCCGCGCAGCTGCTCGACGGTGAGGTCGCCGCGGCGCACGACGACCTCGACGGTGCAGAACCCGCTCTGGCGCTGGGGTGCGACATTGGAGGCAACGAAGCGGTCGAACGCTCGGGCGTCGCCGTTGGGGCTTGCGTAGGAGTCTCGCAACGGCGGCGCGGTGGCCTGTTCGTCGGCGGCATCCAGGTACAGCAGGCGCTCAAGCGAGAAGTCTCGCTGCGAAACCCAGTCGCCGCGCAGCTCCTCGTCGACCATCTCCCGGAAGGCGTCGATCCCGACGCGGTCGATCAGGACCTTGATGCGCGCCCGGGCCCGGTTTGGGCGCAGCCAGTCGGTCCGGTCGAAGATCCGGACGACCGCCTCGGCGACCTTCAGGTACTCGCCGTCGTCGAGCGTCACGAACTCGTACAGCGTCTGCGCCAGGCGCGGCATGATCGAGGTGCCGCCGCCCACCAGCACGGCGGCGCCGCGCACCCCGTCGCGGACGCGCGGCAGGAACGCCAGGTCGTGGATCTGGGCGATCGTGTTGTCGGCCGCGGTGGAGGCAAACGCCGTCTTGAACTTGCGCGGCATCGCCTGGGTGGTGGGGTGGCGCACGAAGTAGCGGACGTACGCGCCGGCGTAGGGCGTGATGTCGAACTCCTCGCCCACGAGCACACCGGCGCGCGGGTCCCCGGTCACGTTGCGCATCGTGTTGCCGCACCCCTCCCGGGAGGAGAGCCCGGCGCGGCCGAGCTCGCGGATCAGCTTGGCCGCGTCCGCCAGCGGGACGTGGTGCATCTGGATGTTCTGGCGGGTGGTGATGTGCCCCTTGCGCAGCGGCACCCAGCGCTCGATGCCGGCCGCGAACGCCTCAAGCTGGTCCGGCGTGACGCCGCCGAGCGGCAGCTTGACGCGCACCATCTGCACGTTGGGCTGGCGCTGGCCGTAGACGCCCTGCTTGAGGCGAAAGCGGATGAACTCCTCCTCGTCCAGCTGGCCGGCGAGGAAGCGCGTGGACTCGGTGTCGAAGTCGTCGAACTCGCGTTCCAGGATCGGGATCACGTGCCCGGGGACGTTCTCGATCACCTCGGGGTTGTCCAGCGATCCCGTGCGGGCCCGGGGCTCGCTCTCGGTCGCCGCGCGGTCATGGGGCGATCCCGCCGGGCTGCGGCGCTCGGTCTGTGCCTGGATCGATGCTGGCTCCATCTGAGGGTCCTTTCCGGGTCGCGGTTCGCGGGCTGCCGTGACCGGCCCCGACAAACTATCAAATCTCGATCCGGATATGTCTATTTACTGGGCCGCGGTCGGAACCCCCGCAACTGAACGCGATCCGGGAGCCGCCCCGCGTCTCAGAGCCCCAACGCCTGCGGCCGCCACGGCCAGGCTCTCAGCCAAGCCGGATGCGAACGCCCGGGACCGCCACGGCCAGGCTCTCAGCCAGGCCGGATGCGAACGCCCGGGACCGCCACGGCCAGGCTCTCAGCCAAGCCGGATGCGAACGCCCGGGACCGCCACGGCCAGGCTCTCAGCCAAGCCGGATGCGAACGCCTGGGGCCGCCAGGGCTTCAGCCAAGCTTGGCGGCGAGCTGGTCCCGCGCCTGCTGCGCGGCGGCCGAGAGCTGCTGGAGCGCCACCAGGCGCGCGTCGTAGGCGCGGATCGCCGCCCGTTGGGCGCGCTGCACCGCGAGCGTGCGGCCGGCGATCGCGGCGGCATCCAGCTGGCGCACGAGCGAGGGGATCTTCCGCGCCGCCCCTGAGCGCAGCGCCGCGGCCAGCGCCCGCGCCGCGCCCGCCATCCCGCGCAGCGAGCCGATCTGCGCGCGCCAGCCGGCGAGCGACACGGGGGGCGGCCGCAGCCGCGCCAGCGCGGCGAGCACGCCGGCGATCGTCGCCCTGAAGGCCAGCAGCGCGCGCGCCTTGCGCGCGTAGAGCGCCCTGACGGCGGCGGCCGTGGTTGCGCGGTTTGCAGCGAGCACGCGCGCCAACCGGGAGGTCGCCGGGGCGAGTGCGGAAAGAACCGCGCCGTAGGCCGGCAGGAACGCGACCAGCATCTCGGTCTGGCGGGTCAGGTCGGCCTCGCCGCCGACCAGCGCAAGCAGCGCGTTCCGCAGGTGGGCGGCCGCCGCGGGCGCGCGCAACCTGGCAAGCCGCACCTGGAGCGCCTGGATCTGCGCCAGCGCGGCTTGCAGGGCGCGCTGCTCAGCGAGCTCCGGTCGCGCTCCGCGGGCCCCGAGCTGCTTCGTGACACGGGTCACGGAGCCCAGCGGCAGCGCCAGGGCCGCCTCGACGGCATCCACGCCTTTCAGGTAGCGAATGTCGGCGCCTGCCGCGGAGCGCGCGGCGTCCGAGCCGCTCTGACCGCCGCAGCCTCCAAGCGCCGCGCCGGCCGCCACAAGCAGGCATCCGGCCAGCGCGAGCCGGTGCGAGCGCACCCCGGCGAGCAGCGGGCTCACCGGCCCTTGCGGCGGGCGCCGCGACGCCGCTCGGTGGCCGCCCGCGCCCCGGCCGCCCGGCCGCGGGCGCTGGTGCGCACAACGTCCCGTCTGCAAGCGGCCGCGCGCACCGCCGTTGCGATCAGCGGATCAGCTGCACGACCGAGACGCTGCCGTCACGGTGGCGGAAGACGAGCTTGACCAGACCGCGTCCCGGCGCCAGCCACACCGTCCGCACACCGCTGCCGAAGCGAGAGCCCGCCTGGGTCAGCACGCTGCGCAGCTCAAGCGCCCTGAAGCGGCCGGCCGGCACCCGCACCGAGCGCACGCCCACGATCCGCGTGTAGCCGCGCACGCCGTACACGCGCAGGTCGGTCGGGTTGCCGGACCCCCAGCGATCGCCGGCCTGGGCGTAGGCGGGCAGGACCGGGTTGAAGCCGTAGACCAGCAGGTCCAGGGGCGTGAAGAAGTGGCGGCCGTGCGCCAGCGGCGGAAAGCGGACCAGCGATGCGGCGGAGCTTGACCCCCAGAGGTTGGTGATCCCGTCCAGCCGGGCGGTGAACCCGTACTGGCCCACCACGCGCATCGGGCCCGAGACGCTTCTGACCGTGATTCGCGCCGAGCGGTTGACGACCGCCGCGACGGTCATGCGCTCGATCTCGGGCGTTCGCATCCAGCGGCTGTTGGTCCAGCTGTAGGTGCCCCGCAGGCCGAGCTCGAGCGGGAACCAGTTCTGGTCTGGCAGGTTGGGCGCCGGCCTGAGGTTGGTCGACAGAAGCTCGCCATCGGTCACCGGGGCTGAGCTGCCGCCGCTGTGGTCGAACACGACGCGCACGGGGCCCACGCCCCTCACCCACCACACCGTCCGGATCCCGCTGCCGTAGGGGTCGCCGAGCGCGCCGGCCTGGACGACCTGGGTGCGAACGACCGCGGCGAGGACCCCGTCGGGGAACGCAGGCACCTTCACCAGCTCCATCCCTAAGTACTGGGAGACGCTCGTGACGTCGTTTGCCGCCCCACCGGTCGAGGTCCAGGTGACCCCCTGCAGCAGCGGCTCGGAGAGCACCGGCGCGCGGCTGCCCCAGATGACGTCGTAGAGCACGCTGGAGAGGCTGTTGGCACAGGTGGTGGTGGGGCACAGGATCGGCTCCTGCGGCGGCGGCGGACAGCTGTTCCAGTTGGTGTTGATCAGGCCCGCGTTGCTGTCCTGAAACGACATCTCGCCGATGTCGGAGCCGGGCGGGCAGACCAGCGAGGTCGCGCCGGCCGCGGGCGGCGAGTCGGCTGGGTCGGCCCAGGCAAGCGAGAACGCCGCGCCCTGCTGCTGCTGGACGACCACGTTCTCGACCGTCCCCGAGGGGTTGTAGACCGAGTCGGTCCAGCGGTACTGCCACTGCGCGCCAGCCGGGTGCGGCAGCCAGGCGTCGGCCGCCCCCGCGCCGGTGGCTACCGAGAGCGCGCCAAGCAGCGCAAGCGCCCCCGCCGTCAGCGTCCGGAGCAAGACCAAGACCGCACGAGCGTAGCGCACCGCCAGCCCCCGGCCGCCGCCGCCACCACCGGCGCTGAGCCGGCCGTCGCCGCCGCTGCCGGCGCTGAGCCGGCCGTCGCCGCCGTCGCCAGTGCTGAGCCGGCCGTCGTTGCCGCCACCGGCAGGCCGGGGCCGTCGCCGCCACCACCGGCGGGCCGCGGCCATCACCGCTGCTCCCAGCGCGATGTGGCGATCAGCGGCGGGGCGTGCGCACGCCTCACCGCCACCGTCAGCGCCAGCCTGACCGGCGCCCGCGCGGCGGCGCGCAGGCGCCGCGCAAGCTCCCCCCGCACGGACAGCGCCGGCCAGCCGAGCGACAGGACCACGCCCGCAGCGGCGTGGGCAAGCGCGATCTGCAGGCGGCCGCCGCTGACGCGAGCGGTGAACGCGAGGGGGCGGCCGCGCCAGCTGAGCGCCAGCCCGGCCGGTTCGCTTCGCCGATTCCCCGCGCGCGGGCCTCGCAGGCTCAGCGCCACGCCCGAGGGCGGGCGAACCTCCAGCAGCCGGAGGCTCGGACCGTAGCGCGCGGCCGCGATCGTCACCGACAGGCGGGCTCGGCCTGAGCGCAGCAGGGTCAGCCGCGGCCGCGCGAGCGTGGGCGGCTGCGGCCTGGTCCTGACCGCGGGCGTCCGCGCCGAGACCAGCGGTCCGCCGACGCCGCCCGGGTCAGACGCCCACTCCAGCAGCCGCAGTTCGTGGCCGACGTCCGCCGCCACCGGCAGGTAGGTGCGCTGCACGGCGCCGGCGATCGCAGCGCAGCGGTCCCGCGTGCACCGCTGCCACTGGAAGATGTAGCCGGTCGCCGCCGCCGTCCAGCCGCCCTGAGATGCCGACAGCCGGACGCCCTCGGCCGCCCGCCCGAGGATCCTCAGTCGACCCGCTGTGAGCGGCGGGGCGGGCAGCGGGCCGATGCTGCCCGTGAAGGCATGGCCGCTGGTGTCGACCGCCGCGCACACCAGCGCGCCCGCGCAGGCAAGCCCGGTCGGTGTGCCGGTGGCCGGCAGCGCAAGCGCCACCGACGCCGCCGGACCGTTGGGGTCAAACTGCACCGCGCGCCCGGCGAGGTCAAGCTCCGCGCACCAGGTGGCGGTCATGCAGGCGAGCGCCAGCGGCTGGCTTGAGTCGATCCTCGCCTCGGTCAGCGATCCGGGCGCCCGCGGGTCAAACGTCGCCCGCCGCCCGCCGGCGCCGATCGCCACGCACTCGCTCACCTGCGGACAGTCGACCGCCACCGCCGCCTCGTCGAGCACCGGCACCGCAGACGGCCGGCCGGGCGCCTGCGGGTCGAAGGTGACCTCCTCGCCGACGCCGTCAACCACGGTGCACTGGACGGTGGAGGGGCACGAGACGCCCGTCAGCTCCGTCTGCGCCGGCGTCGGCAGCAGCGCATAGGTGGCCGCCGATGGATCGGCGGGGTCGAAGGTGATCTCGTCGCGGTCGTCGTCGACCGCGGTGCACTGGGCGCTCGACGGGCAGGCGACGGCGAGCAGCGGATGGCCGCGCACGAGCTGGCGCGCCGACGCGCCGGACGGCGCCAGGGGATCGAACGAGACCTCGTTGCCGCCCTGGTCGACCAGCGCGCACAGGCTCGCCGAGGGGCAGGCGATGCCGTACACGGTGCCGCCGCCGCTATCGACGGCGCCCGTCGCCGATTCGGCGCCGGTGCCCGGGTCAAACGTGACCTCCTCGCCGGCGCGATCGGCGGCGGTGCACTGCGTCGCAAGCGGGCAGGAGACGGCCGTGTAGGAGCCGACCGCGTCGACCAGCACCGACGCCGAGGCCGCGCCGGTGGCCGGGTCGAAGCTGACCGTCCGCCCGGCAGAGTCGACCACCACGCACAGGGACGCCTGCGGGCAGGCGAGGGCGCCCACCGCCCGACCGGGGTCGATGGGGACGGGCGAGGTCCTCGATTCGGGTGCGAAGGTCAGCTCGTCGCCGGCCGTGTCCACGGCCGTGCAGCTGTCCGAGGCGGTGCACACGGCGGCGACGATCGTCCTGCCGGCGTCAAGCTCGCTGGTCGAGATCGAACCCCCCTGGGGGACGAAGTCGGCCTGCTGCCCGAGGCCGTCGAACGCCACGCACTGGGTGGCCGAGTCGCAGGTCACCGCTGTCAGCCCCCGGCTGGTGGAATAGCTGATGCCGCCCGAGTTGGCGACGCTCCCATCCTCGCTGTTGAAGGTGACCTCGTTGCCCGCGGTGTCAACCGCCACGCAGTCGGGGGCCGAGGCGCTCGGCGCCGCGAAGCAGGCCACGGAGGTCAGCGGCTGGGGCGGGCTGCCGGTCGTCGGCGAGACGGGGTCGATCGCGACGACCCTCGCGCCGGCGGCCGACTCCGGGTCAAACGTCACCTCGCCGCCGCCGGCGTCGACCGCCACGCAGCTGGCGGCGGCCGGGCAGGCGACCGAGGTCAGCAGCTGGCCAGGGTCGATCACGGTGCGGGTCGCGCCTGCGGGGGCGGCGGGATCGAAGCTCACCTCGCCGCCGCCGGCGTCGACCGCCACGCACTCGAACGCCGACGCGCACGCCGCCGCGGTGGGCAGCGACGGGTCGATCGCGATCGGGACCGAGGCTATCGGCGCCGCGGGATCGAAGGTGACCTCCCCACCGGAGGCGGTCAGGCCGGCGCAGGCGGTCGGCGAGGCGCACGCGAGCGCCGTCAGGGCCGGCCCGGAGCCGGCCTCGTCGGCCGCGATCGGGCCCGACCACGAGATCGTCCCGGGCGCGGGCGTCGCGTCGGCCGCCCGCACGCCGAGCGCAAGCGCCACCGCCAGTGCCCCCACCGCCGTCGCCGCCAAGCCGTGGCGGCGAACCCTCTGCCACATGGGGCGAGGTTAGCGCGTCCGCCGCGGACGGCCGCCGGCCCGTGGCGGCCGTCCGCGCTTGCGCCCCCGTCGGCCCCCTAAGGCCCGCAGATGGCGTAGGCCTGGACCGTGACGCTGTCGCCGCTGGCGAGGTTGGTCACGACCGCCTGGGCCTCGTAGGCGTTGCCGGGCGCGGTCGAGGTCACCGGCGTGACGCTCGAGCCGTTGTAGTTGCCCGGGAAGCTCGACTGCAGCGTGACTATGTCGGCGCCGTTCGTGTCGCTGGGGTTGATCACCGCGCCGCCGCCGTAGACGTATGGCTGGTTTGACCCGGCCTGGCAGACCGCGACCGACGGCGGGATCACGTGCCCTATCGGCGAGGGGCCGGTGCCCGAGTACGAGTAGGTCTGCACGTTGCCCTCCACGATCACGGTCGGATTCGGCGAGCCGGGGATGCCCTGCGGGCCCTGCGGGCCCTGCGGACCGGCGGGACCAGCCGGGCCCTGCGCCCCCGTGAAGCCGCGAAAGCCGCGGAGCCCGCGCGGGCCGCGCGCGCCCCGCTGTCCGCGCAGGCCGCAGACCCGCATGTCGTCGACGTCGAACCTGATGCACTTGATCAGCGGCCGGCCCGTGTCGCCTGCGGCGGCGCCCCGCGCCGCAACCGGGGCCCTTGCCGAGCGGGCGGGCGTCTTCGCCGATGAGAACGACAGTCCCGACAGCGCGCTGGCCCCGACCAGCAGCACGCCGAGCGCGAGGACCCGAACGATGCGATTGATCTTCATACAGCCTCCGTGGCGGCGAGCAGCGCGCGCCCGCCTGTCGATGGTTTGCTCAACTCAGCCGGCCGCGCCGACTTCCTGCCTGAATCCGCCGTCGGATCGTGCCCGACACCTTCCCGAGGCTCCCGCTGGCGCCGGGCCCGCCCGGACTGCCCCCGGGACAGCCCGCGGCGCCCCCGGGCCGATCCGCGCTGCCCCCGGCCCGGCCCCTGGCGGCGCACGGACCGCACAACGCGCGCCGCGGAGCGCACAACGCGCGCCCTGGACCGCACAACGCGCGCCCTGGACCGCACAACGCGCGCCCTGGACCGCACAACGCGCGCCCTGGAGCGCACAACGCGCCCCCTGGAGCGCACAACGCGCGCCCTGGTCCGCACAACGCGCCCCCTGGTCCGCACGACGCGCCCCCGGGATCCGCCGCGGCGTCCCCGGGGCCGCCGGTGGCGCCGGTGCGAGTGCCTGTGGTGGCGCCGGGTCGGCCTGTGGTGCCCGCGGGAGGGCCGGTGGTGCCCGGACCCCGAGGACGACCCGCCGCCCGAGGACGACCCGCCGCCCGAGGACGACCCCGAGGAGCCGCCCGGCGACGAGCCGGGTGCGGGGCTCTGCGGGCCCGAGGCGGCCGGGCAGCCGGGGGAGCTGCCGGGGCCCTGGACGATCGCCCAGTGCGCCGGGCACGCCGGCTGGCCGGCCGCCGCCGGCGTGGCCCCCACATACGACGCCGAGCCGGTCCCGGTCAGCACCGCATCTGCGGCGGGCGCGGAAACGGTGCTCTGCCCGGGGCCGCCGATGATCACGCCGCCGCTGCCGGTGACGGTGATCTGGTCGGCGCCGCCGTAGGTTGGGTAAAGGCTTGTGAGCGACTGCGGGTCGCCCTGGCCGTTGAACAGCAGCTGCGCGTCCGCTCCCGCGACGATGTCCGCGCCGGAGCCCAGCGTGATCGTGTTGTAGCCGGACCCGCCGAAGACGATGTCGTTGCCGTCGCCGAGCGTGATCAGGTTGCCCGCCGCGGAGCTCAGCGACGACACGCCCGGGTCGGTGGAGACGATCGACGCCAGCACGCCGCCGGACCATTTGATCGTCCCGTCGTCGCCGAGGACGATCTTGTCGCCGTTGCCGCCGGTGATCTGATCGTTGCCCGGGCCGGCGATCACGATGTCGTTGCCGTCGCCCAGCGTGATCCGGTCGCGGCCGGTGGCGCCGGGATCGGTGGAGCCGACCGCCGACAGCTGCGAGATCCAGCCGTCGTCGACCCTGAAGTCGACGTAGCCGTTCTTGATCACCACGTTGGCGCGCGACGTGTGCCCTGCGTCGATCGTCTGGTCCCCGGAGCCCGCGAGCACGACCGCGCTCCCGCCCACCGCGCCCAAGAACGAGCTTGAGCCCGCGTCCTGAGGATCGGTGGTGTAGGCCGAGCTGACGTAGGCGGTGCCGGTCAGGGGGTTTGAGTCCTGCACGACGACGCCGTGCCCCATCAGCACGATGTCGTTACCGGACCCGCCGTAGATCAGATCGGACCCCGATGCCAGCGGATCGCCGGTCTGCGGGTTGTCGGTCAGCGACGGGTCGTTGGCGACCGACAGCCCGGTCCCCAGCTCCAGGTCCTGGGCCAGCGTGTGCGAGAGGTCGAGGTTGAAGCCGTCGTTGGCATGGATGATGTCGTTGCCCGACCCGGCGTAGATCACGTCGGACCCGGACCCGCCGGCGATCTGGTCGCCGCCGCCGCCCCCGATGATCGTGGCGTTGCCACGGCCGCCGTAGAGGATCACGGAGTTGGGGTCGCCGGAAGTGTCCAGCACGCTGGCGGAGGTCGGCGAGTAGGCGAACTGGCGCGCCCAGCCGTTGAGCTCGGTCGCGGTGGAGCTGTAGAAGGACCCGTCCTGGCTGGTCGATGCAAGCAGGACCAGCGGCGAGGTGGGCCCGCCGCCGCCGGTGGCCACCAGATCGTTGCTGCCGCCGCCACCCTGGATGACGGTCACGGTCTGGGGCGTCGTCGCGCTGACCGTGAACCTGTCGTTGCCCGGCCCGAGCATCACGTCGACGATGTCGACCGAGCCGAACACGATCCCGCCGTCGAGCGTCAGCGCGGAGGGCGAGACCGACGCGCCGAGCGAGAGCGACCCGGGCCCGCTCATCGACAGCCCGCCGATCGCGCCGAAGGCCCCGATCGGCTCGGACGCGGCCGGCGCGCCCGCAAGCAGCGCGCCGAGCGCCGCGTACTGCCCGCCGGAGACCTGCCCCAGGGTGCCGGTCTGACCCGTCGCCGCCAGGTCGTCGAACACGTCGAGCGTCGCGACCCGGTTGGGATCGCCCTGCTGGGCGCCGGTCGCCGGCAGCTGCGCGTCGAGCTCGGTGGGCAGCCGCACGCCCGCCGCCAGCGCGGGGGCCGGCACGGCGCCGCCGTCGATCACAAGCTCGCCGGCGAGCACGCCGGTCTGATGCGGTCCGGCGGCCGGCGTGGTCAGCACCGGGTCGCCGGCGGCGGTCTGGGCGATGATCGGGGCGAGCGCGTCGCCGGCCACCTGGAAGGTGTCAGAGCCGGAGATCCCCCCGTCCAGCTGGGTGATCGCGCCCGGCGCGGTGCCGAGCACGGTGAAGGTGTCGTTGCCCCCGCCGCCGTCGAGCTTCACCCAGTCCAGCCCGCTGTAGGCGATGTTCAGGCCGGCGCCGAGAACCTGGGTGGAGGTCACGGCGAACTGCTCGTCCAGCGAGGTGCCGACGGCCAGCAGGCTGTCGTGGCCGCCGTTGCCGGCGATCTGCAGCGCCGCGTCGATCCGGTCGGCCGGCGTGGCCCCGGCGAGCGCGAACGCGCGCGCCTGGAACGCGTTGTCGCCCGTGCCGGCGATCAGGTCAAGCGGCGCCGACCAGGAGTACAGCGCCCACGTGTCGGACCCGTCGCCGCCGTAGACGGTGGTCGGAGCGCTGATCCCCGGGCTGAGGTAGCCGGCGGCCGTCTGCACGGTGGACACGTCGTCGCCGAGGGCGACGTTGCCGGCGGCAGCGGTCTGCGGGGAGCCGAACAGGCCGCCGAACTGGAACGTGTCGTTGCCGTTGCCGGCGTGCACGGTCGTGTCCGCGCCGTTGTCGATGAACACGTAGCTGTCGCCGGCCTGGCCCCCGTACAGGTCGAGCGCGACCGAGGCGCCGTAGTTGACGCGCTCGTAGTAGGGCGTGTAGGGCCCCGCGGCGCCGGCGCCCGCGACGGGATGCAGCAGCGCCACAAATCCGGAGCGCACGAGCAGCTCGTTGCTCTGCGTCTGCGGCAGCTCGATGTTGAGCGTGTTGTCGGCCGCGGGCCCGGTGGAGTCGACGTTGACGACGTAGCTGGTTCCCTGCGGAGCGGCGGCGGTGACCCCCGACATGATGATGTCGTAGGTGTTGTCGCCGCCGCCGCCGTTGACGTCCACCATGTCGCGCAGCGGCAGCGCCACCCCGTCGACCGTGCGACCGGTCCCCTGCGCGGCGGTCCCGTTGACCAGCGAGGCCGGACCCGAGCCGAGCGCCGAGTCGGTGAGATGCGCGACGTCGATCGAGGGCAGGAGCAGCGTGATCGTGTCGTTGCCGGCGCCGCCGGTGATCTGCGTGTAGCCGGTCACCGACACCGGCTCGTACTCGATCGCGTCGCCGCCGTTGCCGCCGGCGACCTCGATCAGCGGCGCGGAGAAGGAGCCCAGCAGGGCCAGCGTGGCGGCGGCGCCCGCCTGGCCCGCGGCGAGCGTGATCGCATCGCCCGCGCTCACGCCCGCGCCGGGCGAGACCGACAGGCCGTCGGCGGCGGTGAGCGTGACCGACCCCTGCGGGGCGCTGACGGCGCTCGTCGGCTGGTTGAGCGCGAGGTCCTCGTTGGCCGCGCCGGTGCTCAGGACCGTCAGCTGGACGTCCCCGGTGGCGCTCGAGGCGCTGGCGATGAGCAGCGGCCCGCCGCTCTGCTCGATGTAGATCCCGGTGGCGGCGGTGGCGGTCAGCTCGCCGGACGCGGCCTGGTCGATCGTCACGGGCCCACCGAGCGCGGGGTCGGCGCCGGTGGCGCCGATCGAGCCGCCGTCGGCGGTCATCTCGATCTGGGCGGCGGTCAGGTTGACCGCGCCGGGGCTGTCGAGGTTGAGGATCGAGCCCGGAGGCGAGGCGGTCGGGTCGATCGTGTCGTTGGGGAAGGTGCCGCTGTCCGAGCAGCCGGCGCACAGCAACGCGTCGCCGCCGGCGCTGATCGCCCCGCCGGGCTCAAACGCGATGTTGCTGCCGGCGACGATCTCGGTCTCCCCGGTGATGTCGACGGGCGCCTCGATCGTGACCGACCCGTCCGCCACGAACGCCTGCGCGGCTGCGTTGACCGGCGCGCTGACGGTCAGGTTCGAGCCCACGGCCAGATGCAGCGTGCCCTTCGCCGTCAGGCCGGTGAAGGCGGGGTCGATCGGCACCACGAGCAGGTCGCCGTAGTTGAGGATCCACATGTCGGCGAACGAGTTGACCTCAAGCTGCGCGACGTGCGTCGGAAGCGGCGAGCCGGAGCTGCCGATCCCCGCGCCGGCCTTGATCACGGCCTGCGGCGCGTCGACCGCCGAGCTGGCGCACGGGGTCACGGCGCCGGCTGCCGGCGGCGTCTCGCAGCCCGAGTCGTCGCTTTGCAGCGTGTCCGGCAGCGACGTCAAGAGCCCGTCGACGAACAGCGATACCAGGCCGCCGGAGGTGATCTTCTCAAGCGCCAGATCGCCGGCGCTTGAGTCGTTGGCGGTCACGATCGCGGTCACCGGCCCGGCGATCGCGCTCAGCGAGTCGATCGTCGAGGAGCCGTCCAGGTGGACGTAGATTCCGTTGGGGGCGGTGGCGGTCAGCGCTCCCGAGTCGAGCCTGAGGCCGAGGGGCACGGTCGCCGAGCCGATCTGGCCCGCGGGCGCCTGCAGGTCGATCACGCTCGCCTGCAGCGCGTCGCAGGCGCCCTGGCTGGGGTCACAGCCGGCGAGCTGCTGCAGGATCGAGCCGCTGGTCGACTCAAGCAGCGCGGTGCCGCCGGCGAACACCGAGCCGGTGTCGAGCACCAGGTCGCCGGCCGTCTGGTCCAGGCCGAGCTGCCCGCCGGCGCGCGCGGAGGCGAGCGTGCCGGCGTCGATCGCAAGCGGCGTGATCGCGCCCGTGCCGGCGTCGATCGACTGGGCGATGCTGCCCACCGCCGTCAGCAGGAGCGTGCCGGTCGCGTCGACCTGGGCGCCCGCGGCGGCGCCGAGGATCGATCCGGGCGAGGAGAGGTTGACGTCGGTCGCGCTGACCGTGTCGACCGACAGCGTCGGCAGCGTGCTCTGCACGAGCGCCATGCCGTCCGCGGAGGCGTTGAAGCTCCCCAGGGCCGCCACGAACAGGGGCGCGGTCTGCGCCACCAGCAGGTCGGTCAGCGTCGCGCCGGCCGGCACGGACGCCAGCGGCAGGCCGGTGAACGCGGCGCCGTTGACGGTCCCGCTGACGGTCACATCGCCGGGGGCTGTGCCGAGCGCAAGCGCCGCCAGCTGGTCGGAGGTCACGCAGCCGGTGGTCAGGCTCTGAGAGCAGATCAGGCCCGCGGAAAGCTCGGCGATCGAGATCGGCGTCGGCGCGATCTGGCGTCCGATGTCGCCGCCTGCCACCAGCGTGACCGCGCCGCCGGAGATGTCGGGCGTGGCGACGGTGCCGACCGTGGGGGCGCCCAGCGCGGCCGCGGCGACCGCGTAGCGCAGCTCGTCGGGGGTCCAGTACTGGTTCTGCACGAGCGCCCCGACGTCGGCGGCGTAGTTGGGCGCGGTGGTGGCCGAGAACGAGAAGCCCGCAGTCGGCGCCGTGCCGGTGAACGGACCGCTGGACTGCCAGTCGGCGCCGAAGATCGGGCCGAGGTTGACCACCGTGGGGTTGCCCGACGCGTCGGTGGTCGTGTACTGCAGCGGCGCGGGCAGCAGCGGCGTGCCGAACTCCGGGTCCGCCGGCGTGGGCACGTTGGCGAAGAAGTCGATCGTCTGCGTCCAGAGGTACTGCGCGTAGTCCTGGACCTGCGCGGCCGAGGGCGTCTGGCCGCCCAGCGCCGCGGCCGCCAGCGGCTCGATCAGCGCAACGGAGCCGGCGTCCAGCGCATACTGGGTGCCGTCGGCGCTGACCGAGCCGTTGAGCACAAGCCGCCAGTACTGCTGGTAGTAGCGGGCCACCTCGGCCGCGAACGCGCTGATCTGCGCATCCTGGGCGGCCTGCGGGTCGCTGGGGGCCAGCAGGCCCAGCTGCGTCCACAGCGCGTTCAGCTGCGAGTCAGACAGCGCCGAGACGGCGGTCTGACCGGCCGCGTCGACGATCGAGCCGCCGAGCGCCTCGACGAACACGCTCGCGTCAGCGGTGGAGACGATCCCGAAGCACTGCCCCGAGACGACGGCGGTGTCGCAGGCGCTCTGGTCGGCCTGCTGGGCGCTCTCGCACAGCTGCGCGCCGCAGACGGTCCGGCCGACGAGCAGATCGCCGCCGGTCTGCACCAGCCCCACGGTGCCGCCGGCGACCACGTTGACGATCCCGTTGGCGGGCGCGCCGTTGGGCAGCGTCGAGCTGTTTGCGGCGATCGTCAGCGGCGCCGCCTGGCTTCCCACCTCGCCGCTGGCCTGGATCGTGATGTTGGCGCCGGTGACGTTGACGGCCACGCCCGCGGCCGGCGTCAGCGAGCCGCTTGACACGAGTAGCTCGACGTCCCCGTAGGCCCCGCCGCCGGCGTCCTGCGCGCTGACGGCGCCGAGCGTGGTGTCGCCCGCGAGCGCAAGCCACACGCCACCGGAGCCCGCCGCGGCCGACAGCTCGCCGTCGTTTGTGATCGTGATCGGCAGCGGCGAGGAGATCGAGCCGATCGCGCCGCTGCCGCCGGTCGACAGGGTCACGCCGCCTGACTCGATCGAGCCGCCGGACAACGCGCTGATCGACCCTTGGGCGTCGATCGTCAGGGAGCCCTCCGGGTTGATGATCTGATCGCCGATCACCACCGGCGCGTCGGAGGCGATCACGATCGAGCCCGCCGAGCTGCCGGAGAAGTCGACGCCGATCGGGTTGTCGGCCCGGACCGACATGCGCATGGTCAGCGTCGCGGCGCCCGGGTAGAAGTAGTCCCAGCAGGCGCGCTGCGTCCCGTCTGAAGCGGTGCAGTCGTTCTCGCGGAAGCCGTAGTGGCACTGGTTGTTGTACTCGACGCTGGACGAGCTCTGGTCCGAGCAGCCGAGATAGCCGACGCCGCCGACCGCGCCGCCGTTGCCGTAGGCCGGACCGAACGGGTCGGCCGACCCGGTGATGCTCTGGGTGAAGGCCGGGTCCCCGGGCGTGTTGTCCTTAGACAGCCAGCCGGTCGGCGTCGTGCCCTCGTCGACCCCCTGCTGCGAGTAGTAGGACCAGGGCTCGTTGGGCGCCGCCTCGCTCGTCCAGCCCCAGTCAGACGCGGTGAAGCCGAAGCTCGACACCTGGGTCACGGTGCGCGAGAGGGAGGCCTGGAGCTCCCAGTCCCAGCGCCAGCCGCTGGCGGGCTGATAGCAGACGGCGGTCGCGCAGCCGCTCACCGCGGATGGCGCCCCGCTGGTCACCTGCCCGCAGGGGGTGCCGTTCTGGTTCTTGGTCTCCTGGCCGGTGAGACAGCCGATGTCGTCCGCGATCGGCCCGGTGTACTGGGCGACCGGCCCGCCGGGCGATTCGACGTACAGCGTCTGCAGGCCGGCGCCGCCGTTGGCGAGCGTGTCCTGGATGTCGACCTGGTTAGTCACGTTGCCGTTGCCGTTGGCAGAGCCGGTGAAGATCCGGTTGACCACCAGCGTGTAGCCGGTCTGGTTGTCGATCTGGACCGAGCCGTACCCGCCGTTGACGTCGATCGAGCCGATCGTGTTGGTGTTGACGATCCCGCCGCTGAGCGAGACGAACGCCCCGCCGGAGGCGGCGCCGACGTTGTTGACGGTGATCTGCTGGGAGGCGGCGTCGTAGCTGGCGGTGATCTGCGCCGTGCCGGCGAGCGCGTCGAGCGGCAGGGCGAACGTCGTCCCGAGCCCGAGCGAGTACAGGAAGTTGTCCACCGAGATGTAGAAGTCAAGCGAGCTGGGCAGCTCAAGCGACCAGGAGGTGGGCTGCCCGGCCGTGAGGCGGGTGTCCAGGTTGATCCACTGACCCTGGATCGTGACCCTGTTTCCGAAGATCGCCGAGCTGCCGTTGTCGGAGATCGACTGGGGGTAGCTGGCGATCGCCTCGCCCAGGGCGTACCCGGTCGCCTGGCCTGACGCGAGCGCGCCGCTGTGCTGGCCCGTCGACGGGATCTCGGGCACGTAGGACTGCGGGTTTGAGATGTTGTTGGAGTTGTCCGAGACGGTGGTCGTCTCACCGATCGGGCTCAGGCTCGAGGCGGTGGTGCTGCTGCAGTCGCCGCCCTCATACGGGAAGCAGTTGCCGTAGTAGATGACGCTGTAGGGGTAGCCGTAGGGGTCGTTGGGGTTGGAGGTGCCGTTGGGCCCCCAGTTGTAGATCGCCAGGTTGAGCCCGGAGTCGGTCCCGTTGGAGCCCGAGTACTGCGCGTTGATCGCCCACACGAGCGCCTGGTCGGCGTTGGGCTGGCTGCCGGCGTTGGTCTGATGGCATCCGCTCTGGTCGCAGACGGTGCCGGCGCCCGGGTCACCGCCCGGCCAGATCATGTAGTTCTCCCACTCGGAGAACGGGTTGGGCGAGCCGGCGATCTGCGGGTCGGTGGACGGGAGGCTGATCACCGCCGCGCCGTTGGGCACATTGACGTTGACCTGCTGGCCGTTGACCGACCCGTTCTGGAAGAACGAGCCGGAGGCGTCGGCGATGCTGATCACGCCGCCGTCGTTCTCGACGTTGCCCGCCACCAGGATCGCGGGGCCGTAGTCGGAGTTGCCGACGCACACAGAGCCGACGTAGTCGGCGCAGCTGTAGGAGGAGTCGACGGAGATCGAGCCGACGCCGCCGGCGTCGACCTCGTGCGCGCCGGACCAGGACTGGACCGCGCCGGTGAACAGGACGTTGCCGCCCGGGAGGTTGGGGATCAGCACGCCGCCCAGCACGAGGTAGTCGGGGCTGAGGTTGTCGATCGTGATGCTCGGGGCGCCCTGCGCGGTCGCCGAGCCGGCGCCGCTCAGCGAGGTTGCGTCGATCAGCACGTCCCCGCCGGAGGCAAACAGCGAGGAGAAGAGCATCGCGCCCACGCCGGTCGTGGAGCTGGCGGCGTCGATCTGCGAGATCAGGCTGGCGGGATAGGACCCCTCGGCGTACTGGCCCGCGATGAAGCCGGTGGTGGTCGTCCCGTCCGGGTTGGTGAACGTGGCGTTTGGCCCCACGTACTGGATCAGCGCCGGGTAGGCCGAGCTTGGGTCGGTGGGGATCGTCGAGCAGTACTTGGCCGGGTCGCCGGCGCTGGCGCTTGAGTCGTTGGCGCAGTTGGGGATCGTCAGCGAGAGCTGGTTGAAGTAGCCGGCGACCGCGGTGCCGTCCATCGTCACCGTGCCGGTGCCCTGAGGGGCGTTTGAGTGGGTGCCGTGCTCGGTGACCGGGATGAAGCCGACCTCATAGCCGTGGCCGGTGCCGTCGGCATTTGATGAGAGCTCGCCGATCGAGGCCTCGAGCGTCACGTTCTCGCCCGCGTGCTCGAACGCCGCCCGCCCGCCCTGACCGCTCGACGCGCCCTGCACGTCCAGCGTGGAGGTCTCCACGACGTTGGAGGTCGCGTCGGTGGTCGGGACCGCGACCAGCCCGCGCACGTAGCCCTGTGCGGAGGCGTCCGCGTTGAGCTGGGTGTGGTTGAAGCCGTTGGGGTCGTCTCCGGCGGTGAGCGCCACGTTGCCGATCGCCGTCAGCTGGTCGCCGGCTCCGACGGTCACGCTCTGGGTGCCGTTCAGGCTCGAGCTCGCGTTGGCCACGCCGACCGCCGCCACGCCCCACGTGGTCACGTCGGCGCTCTCTGAGTCATACGCGCTCTCCCAGGTGCCGACCCCCAGGTTGCCGGTGCTGTACAGCGTGCCGTTGTCGCCGAGCGTGACCGAGTTGCTCATCTGCGCGGTGAAGCTGGACTGGACTCCCGCCCCCTGGATCGCGCCGCCGGTGGACAGCGTCACCTGGTCGGCGGCCTGGACGGTGGTGGAGGCGGCGATCGTGAGGCTGTCGACGCCGGTGCCAGACAGCGACGACAGGGGCACGCTGTCCACCGAGAAGTTGAAGCCGTCGCCGACGACCACGTCGCCGCTGCCGGTGAAGCTGGTGCTCGACAGCGCCGCGGTGGCGGTGATCCCGCCGCCGCCCCCGGCGGAGACGGCCGTCCCGGTCTGGGCCTGGAAGAAGTTGTCCTCGGCGGTGATCGACAGCGGGCCCGCGGAGATGATCGTGATCCCCGGGACGTTGGTCTGCGCGTTGGCTTCGCTGGTGGCGGTGGCGCTGGCGCCGCTGGCGCCGACGACGGCCGCGTTGGTGGAGTCGGCCGAGGCGAAGTAGCGGCTGGTGTGCGAGGCGTCGATCGTGACCCCGCCGGCGACCAGCTCCTCGGCCGGGCTGCCGCTGGGAGGGGCGATCAGGTTGGTGGTGGCCGACCCGCGGTCGTCGGTGGTAGCGGTCGACGCGTTGCCCGCGACCACGCCGCCGGACCCGGCGGTCGTGGTTGCCAGGTTGGTGTCGGTCGCCTGGGACTGCACCGCCAGCGAGCCAAGCCGCGGGTCGGACATCTGCGGGTCATAGCCGAGGTTGGCCGTCGTGGCGATGTCCGAGGTGGCCGAGGCGGTGCTCGCCCCGACTCCCACCACACCGAAGGCCTCGCCGGAGGAGCTGGCGTCCTGGAGGCTCGCGTCCTGCGCGCTGACGCCCACGTCGCCGTTGGGGAGCGTCACCTGGTCTGCGATGGTCGCGGTCACGTCGCCCGTGGCTGCCGCGGTGGCGACGGTCGCGTCGACGCCGATCAGGATCGAGCCGGAGCTCGCGTCCGCGCTCGCCGCCGCGCTGTCGGCCCCGCCGGCCGGCAGCTCGCGCGCCGCCAGGACCGACAGCGAGCCGGCGACCACGTCTGAGCCGTCGTCCAGCGTCGCGGTGACGTCGCCGCCGACCTGCGTGCTCGCCACCGAGGCCCCGACCGAGACCGCCCCGAACGCGCCGCCGGAGGCCGTCGAGGAGGCGGCGGGCGTGTAGTCGGCGGTCACCGTCACCGCTCCCGCCGAGTCGATCGGGCCCGACAGCTCGGCGTGCGACACCGGGTCCCCGGACGCGTCGCCCGAGACGGTGGCGGTCGCCGTGGCGCCGTCCCCGGCGAGGATCCCGCCGGACAGCGCGTCCGCCTTGGCGCTCGGCGAGACGACGGCGCCGGAGGTGATCGCGACGCTGCCCGAGCCGGTCACATCGCCGATCAGCTCGGCGCCGGTGAGGCCGTCGGCGGTGGCGGTGGAGCTGGTCGAGCCGACGCCCACCAGCCCGCCGGCGAGGCCCGTGGTGGTGGCGCTGGGGTCGACGTTGGAGTAGGCCGAGACGGTCAGGGCGCCCGCGCTCGACAGCGTCGTCGTGCCGGAGGCGGGCAGCGACGAAGAGCCGACCCAGCTTTGGACCGTGGCGCCGTCGGTGGCGGTCGCGGTCGCGCCGCTGCCGGCGATCAGCCCGCCGGAGGAGGCCTGCGCGTCGGCGCTGGCGCCGAGCGGGTTGGCGGCGGTGGCGGCGCTGGAGCCGTCGGGGTTGGAGTCGTACAGGGCGGTGACCGAGATCCCGCCGCCCGTGCTGGTCGTGCTGCCTCCGGCGATGTGGGCCTCGACGGTCGGCGCGGTGGTCGCGGTCGCGGTCGAGCCGGCCGCGCTGACCCCGGTGGAGAAGGAGTTGCCCTGCGCCGGCGCGTCCGCGTAGCCGCTCTCCGAGGCGGTGATGCCGATGTTGCCGCCGGCGGTGATGGTCGAGCCGTCGACGGTCGCGGACACCGTCGGCGAGGTGGTGGCGGTGGAGGTCGAGCCGGCGGCGGCGAACGACAGCACGCCGATCGAGGCCGAGGTGGTGACCACCTCCGCGGTGGCCGACGAGCTGTCGGTCGCGCTCACGGTCAGTCCGCCGCCGAGCGTCAGCGTCGCGCTCGAGACGTAGGCCTTGATGGTCGGGTCGACGGTGGCGGTGTCGCTCGCGCCGCCGCCGGAGAGCGTGAGGCCGAGGCTGAAGTTGGCCGACACCGCCGCGGCCGAGGAGCTCGAGCTCACGTTCGCGGCCTCCGTCGCCTTGACCGACAGCGAGCCGGCGCCGGTGGTGGTGATGCTCGCGTCGGCGACGTAGGCCTCGACGTCGTTGGAGACGTCGGCGGTCCCGAGCGCGACCCCGATCGAGCCGGCGCCGCCGTAGACCCCGAACGCGGCGGCGATCGCGGCGGCGTAGCCGCTGGAGGTGATCGTGGAGGTGTCCTTGGCCTGGAGGCTCACGTCCGAGCCGGCGTGGACGGTGGTCGTGGTGCCGCTGGCGCCGACGTAGGCGTAGACGAGCGTCGCGATGTCGTTGGCGACGCCGGTGCCGGCCCCGGCGGCCGCGACGGCGACGCCGCCGCCGGCGAGGGCGGCCGACGCGGACGCGACGGTGGCGGTGATCGTCGCGCTCGAGGTGGCGTCGACGCCGACCGTGGTCGCGCCGGAGACGCCCGCGCCGGAGATGTAAGCCTCCACCTGGTTGGGCGTACGGCTCGGCACGTCGGCGGGCAGCGCGCCGGGCGTGTAGCCGATCAGGTTCTCGGCCGTGGCCGAGCCGATCGCGGCCGCGACGCCGACCGCGCCGCCGCCCAGCGCGGCCGACAGGGCGGCGATCGTGGCGGTGATCGTCCCGCCGCCGGTGGCCGAGACGGACACGCCCGCGCCGCTTGCCACGTCGGCGCCCAGCACGTAGGCGTCGGTGGCTGTGAGGATCACGTTGCGCGCGTCAGCGCCGCCGCCGGAGATCGCCACGCCGACGAGCCCGCCGCCGATCGCGGCGCTGGCGGCGGTCGCCGTGGCGCTGATCGTCGCCTGCTCGCTCGCGTCGAGCGCAACGCCTCCGAGCGTCACCGGCGTCCACAGGCCGGCGTCGGCGTAGTTGGCGGTGGTCAGGTCAAGCGTCTGCGCCGGGCCCGTGTAGACGTACGTGGCCCCGGCGCTGCCGCCGATCGCCGACCACAGCGGGGAGCTCGCGTAGTCCTGGGCTCCGAGATCGATCCCCTGGCCCTGCGCGGCGGTGCCTTCGAACACGTAGGCGGCGCCCGCCGTGCCGCCGATCTGCACCCAGTCGGGGCCGGTGTAGTCGGCGGTCGTCAGGTCGACCGAGGCCCCGGCCGCTCCCTCCCAGGCGTACACGTTGCCGTCGGGGGCCAGCACGGTCTGGCCGACCTTGAGCGTCTGGTCGCCGGCGTCGGCGCTGTTGTACGTGGGAGTCAGGTACGCGGAGCCCACGGCCACGATCTGCCCGGGCGAGACGGTCTGAAGCTGGCGGCCGCCGACGGCCGTGAAGGCGGCCGCCGGCCAGTCGGCGCCGAGCGTGACCAGCTCGCCGGGGACCAGCGCCGACGGGCCGTCCGAGCTCGAGAGGCCCGCGGTCGTGTCGAGCACCGTGCCGGCGCCGCTGACGGCGGCCGTGATCTGGTTTGAGATCGTGTTGTGCGCCGTGCCGACGCCGATCGCGACCGACACGCCGGCGGTCCCGAACGAGGCCGCCAGCGAGGCGGAGCCGGCCAGCACGGAGACCGTCGAGGAGTCGGCCGCGTCCAGCGACGCCGACTGGGCGTGCACGACCGCCCCGCCCTCCACGAGCGCCTGCACGTCGGCGGCGATCGCGTTGAGCGCGGTGGACCCGGCCCCGGCCACGCCCACGCCCGCCGCGCCCCCGCCGGTGACGGCGACCGAGCCGGCGACGACGGTGGCGTCGACCGCGGCGGAGTCGGTGGCCGTCAGCGCCAGCGCGCCGCCGGTGTCGATGGTCGAGCCGCTCACGTAGGACTGCACCTCAAGCGGCTGGCTGGTCGCGCTCGCGGTCTGGCCGATGTAGTTCTCAGCGACGGAGGCGCCGAGCGACACGCCGACGCCCGCGACGCCGCCCCCACCCACCGAGGCCGCGACGGCGGCGATCGTGGCCGTGATCTGCGAGCCGTCGGCGGCGCTCAGCGACACCCCGCCGACGCTGTCGACGGTCGAGGCCTCGATGTAGGACTTGACCGAGCCGAGGATCACGTTGGTCGCCTCGGCGCCCGCCCCGGCGACCGACACGCCGGCCGTGCCCGCCACCGCCGCCGAGAGCGACGCGGCGGCCGCGGTCGCCTCGATCGTGGCCATGGACACGAGCAGCCCCCCGCCGGAGCCCTGGACCAGGTACGTGGGCCCGCCTGAGACGACGATCTCCCAGGCGCTGCCGGGCACCGCCGGCGTCACGCCCGAGCCGGAGCCGTCGATCCCCTGGACGGTCAGCTGCGGCGGCTGCGAGGAGGAGATCACGCCGGCGCCCTGCAGCGCCGCGCTCAGCGCGGCGAGGTCGCCGCTGAGCTGGGTGGAGCTGCCGGTCTGGGTGGCGAGCGCGTCGAGCTGCGCGCCGCTGACCCCGTAGCGGGCGAGGTCGAGCTGGTCGTTGGTGGCTGGGTCGAGCACCGGCCGGCCCGCCTCGGTGGCGCTCAGCGACACGCCGCCCGGGTCGGCGACGACGGGCGCGGCGCCGGAGATGTAGGCGGAGACGGCGTCATCGACCGTGTTGGAGGCCAGGGCAACGCCGATCGACAGCGCCACCCCGGCCGTGCCCCCGAAGCCTCCCGCGACCGACGCCGCGCCGGTGAGCGAGCCGATCGCCGACGAGTCGGCCGCGCTCAGCGACACCGAGGTGGCGGAGATCCCCGCGGGGCTGGCGCCCTGGATGTAGGCGCCGATGGTCTGGGCGATCGAGTTGACCGCCTGGGCGCCCGCGCCGGCCCCGCCGATGCCGGCGCCGCCGCCGCCGGCGATCGCGACCGAGCCGGCGGCCACGGTCGCCTGCACCGATCCGCTGCTCGACGCGCTGAGCGACAGCTGGCCGCCCGAGCTGACGATCGAGCCCTGGATGTAGGCGAGCACCTGCGCGGGGTCAGAGGGCGGCTGGACCTGCTGCCAGCTGGAGGTGTCGGCGTAGTCCTGGGTGGAGAGGTCCACGGGTCCGTAAAGCGGCGCGCCCACGTACTCGTACACTTGGCCGGCGTCGACGCCGGAGGCGATCTGCACCGTCTGGCCGTCGGCCAGGCCGCCCGGGACGGTCTGCTCGGAGGTGTAGTCGGGGCTGAGCTGGGTCGGATCGGAGCCGATCAGGTTCTGCGCCAGCGCCACCCCCAGCGACGCTCCGACGCCCGCGGCCCCGCCGCCGCCGACGGACGCCGACGCGGCGGCGATCGTGGCGGCGATCGCCGCGCTGCTGGTCGCCTCAAGCGACACCCCGCCGCCGGCGATCAGGTCCGAGCCGAGCACGTATGCCCGGGCGCCGGTGAGGATCACGTTGCTCGCCAGCGCCCCGGCGCCGGAGACCGAGACCCCGGCGGTGCCGCCGAGCCCGGCCGCGAGCGAGGCGGCGGCAGCCGTGGCGGAGATGGACGCGGCCTCCTGGGCCTGGATCATGATCGTGGCGCGCGTGTTGGACGCGCCGGCCGAGTTGGCGATGTCGGCGATGTAGGCGTTCACCTGGTCCAGGATCCGGTTGTCGGCGAGCGCCAGCCCGATCGACAGCGCCACGCCGGCGGTCCCGCCCAGCGAGGCGGCGATCGAGGCCGCGCCGGCGTTCACGGAGATCTGAGAGCTGTCGGTCGCCGTCAGGGAGATCGCGCCCGCGGACAGCCCGGCGGTGGTGAAGCTCGTGGTGCTGTCACCGTCGATGTAGGCGCTGACGTCGACCGCCGTCGTGTTGGTCGTCTGCACGCCCGAGCCCGCCAGTCCCACCCCGGCGGTGCCCCCGCCGCTGATCGCCGCCGATCCGGCCGCCACCGTGGCGGAGATCGTCTGGCCTGAGGTCGCCTGCAGCGAGAGCGTGCCGCCGGCGTTGACCGAGGACTGGGAGACGTAGGCGAGCACCTCGTCGCGCGGAACCGAGCCGTCGGTGCGCTCGCCGATCAGGTTCTCGGCCAGCGAGGCGCCGATCGCCGCCGCGACGCCGCCCGTGCCGCCACCGGAGCCCGACGCCGACACGGCCGCGACGGTCGCGGATATGTCGGAGCTGTCGCTCGCGCTCAGGGTCATCGCCGCCGAAGCCCAAAGCACGCTGTCGTCGACGTAGGCCTCGGTCTGGCCGAGGATCACGTTCGAGGCCTGGGCGCCGCCCCCGGAGACCGCCACCCCCGCGGTGCCCCCTCCCGAGACCGAGACCGACGCGGCCACCACGGTGGCGGCGATCGTCGCGCTCTGGCTGGCGGCGATCGACACCGCGCCGCCGAGCGGCTGCAGGTGCGTGTCGACGCCGGTCACGTACGCGTCGATCGTGTCGTTGACGGTGTTCTCGGCCGCCGAGACGCCGATCGCCAGGGCGGCGCCACCGGTCCCGCCGCCCGAGCCCGCGATCGCGCCGCCGATCGCGAGCACCGAGATGGTCGAGGTGTCGCTCGCCGACAGTCCCAGGCCGGCGGCGCTCTGCACGCCGGCCGAGCCGGCGACGTAGGCCTTGATCGTGTCGGTGATCGAGTTGGTGGCCACCGAGATCCCGACAGCGCCGGCGCCGCCGCCGTTGCCGCCGCCCGCACCGGCGAGCGCCAGTCCGCCCGCGTCGGTGCTGACCTGCGCGTTTGAGAGGGCACCGAGCGTCAGCTGGCCGTCGAGGGCGGCAAGCTGCGCCGCGTTGTTCGCATAGGCCTCGACGGTGTCGTCGATCGTGTTCGAAGAGCCCGACCCGGCCGCGGCGCCCGCGACGCCGGTGCCGCCGCCGCCGCCGGCGGCGACCGCGCCGCCGATCGTGATGGTCCTGATGGTGGCCGCCTGAAGGGCCGAGAGGGTGACGTTGCCCGCGGCGCTGACGCCCGAGCTGTCGATGTACGACTCGGTGGTGTCGGTGATCGAGTTGACCGCCGCGGCGACGCCGAGCGACGCGCCCACCCCGTTGGAGCCGCCGCCTCCGACCGCGATCCCCAGGCCGCCCGCGTTGGCGACGACCGTTGCGCAATCGGTGGCGCTGAGGTTGACGTCTCCGTCGAGCCCCGGAGGGCCGCGGGCAGAGGTCGAGCCGCACGCCGTGCTCTGGGCCGGCGGCGCCGCCAGGGTCACCGTGCCGCCGCCGGTCTGCTGGGTGGAGACGGTGCTGGCCGAGTCGATGAACGCCTCCACGTGGTTGGTGAGCGAGTTGCCCGAGCCGGCGCCGGCGGCGCCGACGCCCACCCCGGTCCCGCCGCCGCCGCCCACGCCGACGGCGCCGCCGATCGTCAGCGAGCTGACCGTCGCGGCCTCGATCGCGCTCAGGTCGACCTCGTGGCTGACGGTGGCGGGCCCCTGTGCGGAGACCTCGGAGCCGGAGATCCAGGCCTCGATCGTGTTGTCGATCGTGTTTTGCGACGCGGAGATGCCGACCGTCACGCCCGCCGCGTTGCTGGAGGCGCCGGCGACCGCGACGCCCGCGCCCCCGCCGTTGGCGGTGATCTGGGAGGCGTCGGTGGCGCCGAGCGTCACCGGCCCGTCCTGAGCCTGGACGCCGGTTGGGCTCGCGCCGTCGATGTAGGCCTCGACGTCGTCGGTGATCGCGTTGGAGGAGCCCGCGCCGGCGCCGGCGAACGCGCCCGAGTTCGAGCTTGAGCCCGACACGGTCACCGCGCCGCCGATCGTGAGGGTGACGATCGTCGCGTCCTCCGAGGCGGCCAGCGTCACGGCGCCCGCGGAGGTGACCTGCGAGCCGGCGATGAACGCCTTGACGGTGCTCTTGACCGTGTTGGTCGCCGCCGCCACGCCGATCGACGCCGCCCCGGCGGATCCGCCCGTGGCACCCGCGACGCCCACCGCCAGGCCGCCCGCGTAGGCGGCGATCGTGGCGCTGTCGCCCGCGGACAGGGTCACGTCGCCTTTGCCGGTGCTCGACACGTCCGACCCGTTCTGGATCTGGGACTCGATGTCGTCGGTGACGGTGTTGCCCGAGCCCGCGCCCGCTCCGGCGCCCGCGCCGGCGCTCTGGCTGCTGGCGCCGACGGCGAGCGCGCCGCCGATCGTCACCGCCTCGGTGCTCGCCTTGCCGGTGGCGCTGAGCGCCACGCCGCCGCCGGTGGCGCCGACGGTCGAGCCGTCGATCGTCGCCAGGACCGTGTCGGTGATCGTGTTGAGCGCGATCGACTCGCCGAGCGTCACGCCCACGCCGGTGCCGCCGGTCGAATCGGCGACCGCGATCCCGAGCCCGCCGCCGTTGGCCTGGATGGAGGAGCCGTCGGAGGCGGTCAGCTGGATCGCGCCGTTGGCGGTCGCAAGGCCGTTGGCGGCCCCGCCGCTCGCGCTGCTGTCAAGGACGTAGGCCTTGACGGTGTTCGTGACCGTGTTCTCGGAGTCGGCGCCGGCGAGCGCGACGCTGGTGGAGCCCCCGCCGCTGCCCGAGGAGACCGCCACCGAGCCGCCGATCGTCAGCGCCCAGATGTGCGCGGCCTCGGTCGCCTGAAGCTCGGCCGACGCCGCGCTTGCGCCCGAGTCCTCGATGAACGCCAGCACGGTGTTGGCGATCGAGTTGTAGGCGAGCGCGACCCCGAGCGAGACGCCGGTCGTCGAGCCGTCGCTGCCCAGGATCACGCCGACCCCGACCCCGCCGGCGTTGGCGGTCACGCTGGAGGCGTCGGTGGCTGACAGCGTCAGCGGGCCCGACCCGGCGTCGGCGCTCACCGCGCCGCGCAGGTAGGACTCCACGGAGTTGGTGATCGTGTCGCCGGAGCCCGCGCCGGCGAGACCGATGCCGCGGCCGCCGGAGCCGCCGCCGGCGCCCGAGATCGCGCCGCCGATCGAGAAGCTCAGGATCGAGGCGTTGGCCGAGGAGCTCAGCGAGATCCCGTCGGCGGCATCGACGGTCGTCGGCGTGGGATCGGTGGGCAGGGCGGTCGCCGTCGTGCCGTCGTCGAAGTAGCCGGCGTAGGAGTGCACGCGGTTGGTGATCAGCACCACGGCGGCCGCGACGCCCACGGTCGTCGCGTTGGTCGCCGTGGATGGGGCGGTCTGCGTCTCCCCCTCGCCCTCGGTCGGGGTCGACGGGCCCGGTGCGATCGCGACCGCGATCGCACCGGCGACGCTCAGCACGCTGATGCCGGCGTTTGCGCGCAGCTGCACTGCCTGGTCGGGCGCGGCGCCGGTGACGCCGCGGTTGACGGTGGCGCCCGGCGCGATGTAGGCCTGGACATCGTTGTTGAGCACGCTCGCCGAGCCCGACCCGGCGAACGCGGTGCGCTCGGAGCCCACGCCGCCGGCGCCGAACACGTACAGCGACTGCTCAAGGTCCGCGTTGACCAGCAGCCCGTTGCCGGTGACGGTGGCGCTCGCGTTTGAGATCTGCGCGCCCTGGCCGAGCGCGACGACGGTCGCGCCGGAGCCGATGCTCGAGTGCACGGTGGCGTCGATCTGCCCGTAGCCGGCGCTGGCGCCCAGGCCGAGGTTCTTGCCAAACGCGCCGATCCCGCCGATCGCGATCAGCCTGCTGGAGTCGGTGGCGTCGATCAGCAGGTTGGCGTCGGTGGTGACGGTCGCGCCGGAGCCGATCGACGCCTGCACGGTCGGGTCCAGGAACAGCACCGCGGCGGCCCCGACGAGGCCCATGTTCTTGCGCGCGATCGCCAGCTGCGCGGCGGCCGCGACCACCGTCTCGGTCCCGGAGGCGACCAGCTTGATGTTGCCGGTGGCCTGGATGTCGTCCGCGGAGCCGAGCTCGGCCAACACCGTGTCGTGGATGATCCCCACGTCGGCGCCCGCGCCGATCCCGTATGCGCCGGTGTATGCGGCGCCGCCGGCGTCTGAGACCAAGAGCAGCGTCCCGGTGGAGGTGATCGTCAGGGTGTCGGGGACGATCGCGCCGCTTGGCGTCAGCGATGTGCCGTCCAGCAGGCCCGCGAGCGTGTAGGCGTCCAGCTGGTCCAGCGCGACCGAGCCGATCAGCGCGACGTTGCCGCTGGACCCGGCGATCGCGCCGCCCAGCGCGAAGGTGAACGGCTCAAAGCCGTTGGTGGCGGTGACCGACACGTCGCCGGCGTGCAGCGTGACGGCGTCGGCGTAGGCCTCGACCTGGCGCTCGGTGCAGCCCGGGTCCGCGCCGCCGCTGGTGCAGGTGGGGCCGGAGGCGCCAAGCTGATCCCATGCGAAGGCGCCCGCCAGCGCCGAGCCGTCACCGGAGGACTGCTGCTTGGGGTTGGCGGTTGCGTTGGCGCTGACGCCGGAGATCGTGATCTGCAGCAGCGTCGCCTTGGCGGCCAGCGCCAGCGTGCCGCCGGCGCTGAGCGTGACGCCGTCGGCGACGAACGCCAGCGTCCTGTCGTTGTGCAGGTCGTTGATCGTGACCGCGCCGGAGATCCCGATCCCGCCCTCCTTTTGGACCTCCTCGGCGTCGGCTCCCTCGCCGCCGCTGGGGGCCTGTGGGCTGCCGCCCGACTCGTCGGTCAGCTGGCCGGCGATCGAGGTGCCGCCCGTGACGTCGTTTCCGTTGCCGGTCTGATCGACGCTTGAGAACGCGCCCGAGTCCGAGGAGGAGCCGCCGCCCAGGTCGCCGGACTCAAGGCCCGACCCGTCGCCGCTGTTCTGATCGGCCTGGGTCTCGCCGCTCGTGCCCTCGGGTTGCTCGTGGCTTCCGCCGGTGACCGTCGCGCCGGCGCTCGTGAAGCTGGCGACGATCTCGTCGGTGGTCGCCTGCACGGTCGCGTCGCCGCCGGCGGTGATCGTGCCCGCGGGCGGCGCGGCCGTGTCCCCGGGCGGGGTGGCGATGAACGCCTCGGTGTCGTTGGAGAACACGTTCCACCCAAGCGACGCGCCGACGCCCAGCGACCCGGAGACGATCTGCGCGCGCGTCATCGTGACCGCGATCAGCGAGTACTCGGAGGTGACGCTCAGATCGCGTCCGGCGCTGATCGTCGCCGAGGCGGCGATGTAGGCGTAGCTGTGGTTTGAGAAGTCCGAGTAGGCGGCCCCGCCCTCGATCCCGAACGAGTGCGCCTCGGCGCCCTGGAAGGCGAAGTCGACGATGAAGCCGGTCGTGCTGGAGTCCACGCCGATGTCGGTGGCGGAGCTGACCGCCGCGCCGTCGGCGATGTAGGCGTCCGAGGAGTTGCTCAGCTCGAGATCGACCACGGTCGCGCCGACCCCGGCCGAGGTGGAGTGCTGGTTGGCGCCGCCGAGGGTGCCCGACGTGCCACCGTACAGCGACGCGATCGCGCCGAAGATCCCGAACGGCAGCGCGGTGATCCCGCCGGCGTTGATCGCGTAGATCGACGCCTCGGAGGAGACGTGCACCGACTGGTCGCCGAGCAGCTGCGGGTAGGCGTCGATCAGCAGCAGGTGGTTGAGCGTCTTGAGCTGGTCGGCGGTCGGGCTGGAGACCGACGCAAGCGCCTGCGTGGCGGCCGAGAGCTTGATGTTGGAGAAGTCGACGAGGCTGGTCAGCGGCTGGCCCTGGTCGATCGCCTCGTTGAGCGCCGTCACGAGCGTGTCGACGATCTCGGCCGCGGTGGAGGCGGGGCTTGTCAGGATGCTCTGCTGGGCGGGCGTGAGCAGGCTCCAGAGGTAGAACGACACCGGGTCTGAGGGATCGGATGCCTTCCCGTTCTGGGCCGCCAGCTCCCCGGCGAGGGTCGCCGGGTAGAACACGTTGGCGGCCGACATGTCCTCGGTCGGCGGGGCGTCGGCGGCCGTCTGGTCGATCTGGGCGCCGGCGCCGATCCACGCCTTGGAGGCGTTGGTGATCGTGAGCAGGTCGACCGTGCCGGAGACCGCGAGCTTGCTGTTGGGGTTCTGCGTGCCCTCGTCGTGGCTGCCCGCGGTCGAAGCGGCGCCGACGTAGGTGGTGGTGATGTTCTGGGGCGCGCCCAGCTCGGCCGACAGGTAGGTGGTGGGGTCGCCGAGGATGCCGAGCGCGAGCTCCTCGCGCGCCAGGTACTGCTGCAGCAGGTCGGCCTGCTGGCCGTTGATGTCGCCGCCCAGCACCTGCCCGACGACCGCTCCGAGCGTGTTGAAGAAGCCGGAGAAGCTCAGGCCCAGCTCGTCTCCGGACGGGTTGATCAGCGACGGTCCGTAGTAGTCCTGGAGCACGTCGCGGTTGAACTGCACAAGGTCGCCTCCCGTGGGCGGCGTGGTCTGAACGTCGGAGGCGGAGAACTGCGCGATCTGGGTGAAGCTCTGGGTCCCGCTGCCCGGGCCGCTCAGCGCCACGGGGAGCGTCTGGCCCGATGCGATCAGGATGATCGTGCTCGGGTCAAGCACGGTGACCGTGTAGACGGTCCCGGTCGCAAGCCCCCCGATGGGGGTGCCGCCCCCGGCGTCGTAGATCACGGTCTCGCCGTTGACCAATCCGTCGGGGGCGGCGAAGCGCAGCTCGTCGCCGCCGACGATCGTGACCTGCGAGGCGTCGAATGCCTGCAAGTTTGCGCCGTCGAGCTCGGTGAGGCTCTGGGCGCCGCTGGCGCCGGTGCCAAGGTGCAGCGCGTCGCCCGCCTGGGCGCCGGCGAGGCTTGAGGCCAGGCGGATCGCGCCGTTGTCGATCTTGATCACGTAGTAGGTGCCGCCGCTGGTCAGCTGCGGGATCGGCGCCCCGCCGGCGCCGACGTCGTAGCGGACCTCGTCGCCGGTGGCCAGGTTGGTGGCGTTGAGCGTGATCGCGTCGAACTTGGCCAGGTAGGCGTCGGTCGCCGGCGAGAAGGTGACGCCCTCAAACAGCGACGGCTGGTAGAGCATCGAGCCGTTGCCGATCACGGCGTCGATCGCGTTCGCGAGCGTGCTCTGAAGCTCGGCCACGGTCGGGATCGCGACCGGGAGGAAGCCGTCGGCGGTGGCGCCGACGGTCGCGTTGGACGGCGTCGTGGCGCTGGCCGTGGCGGCATGGATCAGCTCGCCCGCGTTGACGTCGGCCTGTGTGACGGTGTACTGGCCGGTGCAGACGAGCGTCTGCCCGGGCACCAGCGTCGCGGGGGTCGATGAGCCGCAGCTGAAGTTGCTCAGCGACGGGTCTGAGATCGTCACGCCGGTCAGCGTGGTGGTGCCGGCGTCCAGCGCCGTCAGCGTGTAGTCGATCACGTCGCCGACGTTGGCGAACGACTCCACGCCGGCGTTCTTGGTGAGCGTCAGCTCGGAGACCGGGGTGTAGTCGACGCCGAGCGCGCTTGAGGCATCCGGCGTGGCCAGCGGCACGGTCAGCGACGAGTCCGCGCTGACCTGCTGGCCTGCGGCGGTGGCGCCCGTCGCGGTCGCCTGGTCGGTGAAGCTGCCGGCGGTCACATCCGCGGCGGTGACGGTGTGCGAGCCGGTGCAGGTCATCGTCTGCCCCGCGTCGAGCGCCTGCGGCTGCCCTGCCTGACCGCAGCTGAGCGGACCGAGCGACGGGTCTGAGATCGTCACGCCCGTGAGCGGGACGTTGCCGTCGTTTGCGACCACCAGCGAGTAGTCGATCTGGTCGCCGGCCTGCTGGTAGAAGCGGCTCGCCGACTCGGTCAGCGTCAGGTGCGGCGCCTGGGCCTCTGACTCGGCGAGCAGGTTTCGCTGCGCCTGCGTGAACTGGCTGAACAGGTACTGGGACAGCGGGTCCGGCGTGGGCGAGGTCAGGTCCGAGACCAGGCTGGGAGCGTCGATGAAGTCGCCGGAGGTGAACAGGGCCGAGCCGGGCGCCGTCTCGTTGGTGATGAACTGCACGAGCTGCTGGTACTGCTGTATGGGCAGCACCGCCAGCGGGATGTTCGACTGGCCCTGAACGGAGAGGTCGCCGCCGACGTTGACGCCGGCGGTGCTGTCCACCGAGGCGTTTGAGGTGTTGGTCTCGTTGGCGATCGAGACCGCGCCGCCGATCGCGATCTGGGTCTCCTGCAGGCCGGCTCCGATCGCCGCGGCGCGGATCGGGTCCTCGGAGTCCGAGCTGACCGTCAGGTTGCCGTGCACGCTGACGGCGGAGGCCTGGCCGATGTGGGACTCGGCGTCGTTTGTGGAGGTGACGTAGGTGACACCGGCGGCCAGGCCGAACTGGCCCGCCTTGGAGCGGAAGGCGTTGAGGTTGACCTTGCCCTTCTCCCACACCGCTGTGTTGCGGATCACGGTCTCGGCGATCGTGTTGTCGGTGCTGTCGTTGGACAGGGCGGTGACGCTCGCGGAGCCGCCGGCGGTCAGGTCGCCGTTTACCTGCGTGGTGGCCGTCGAGCTGTACTGGCCGATCGCCACGCCGATCCCCTGGCCCTGGTTGGTGCCGCTCTTGCTCGCGGCGGCGTTGAGGTCCGGCGCGCCATCGATCGCCTGCTGCGGGTCAAGCGTTCCGGGCGCGACCGAGCTGCTGTCGGCCTCCACCTCGAAGTCGTTGGTGTTAGAGGAGGAGATCGACACGTCGCCGCCGGCGGTGATGCTCGCGCCCGCGTCGACCAGGACGCTCGAGGTCGATGCGGCGCTGCCGTAGGAGACCGAGATCGCCGGCCCGGGGATCTTGATCGCGAGCTGGGCGGGGAGCTCCAGGCCCGCCAGGCCGGCGCCGGCGCCGGCGGCGCCGTTGCCCAGGGCGGTCAGCCCGGGCGCGAGGACCCCGGACTCCACCGACACGATCGAGTTCATCGTGTTTGAGACCTGCGCCAGGAGCGTGAGCGCGCCGCCGGCCGAGATCTGGGTTTGGCCGCCGATGTGCACGGTGGCGGTGCCGGTGGACGACGCGTACGTACCGCCGAGGTCGAACGCATCGAAGGGCCCTGGCGTCTTGGCGATCGCGCTGGAGGTGGCCGAGGCCTCGATCGAGACGTCCCCGGTGGCGGCGATCTGGGTGACGCCGAGCGTCTGGATCGTGCTGTCGGCCACGGAGGTGACGCCGAAGAAGGCGTTGAGCGGCGGCACAAGGATGTCCTCCAGCAGGCTTCCGTTGGCCAGCAGCTGCGTCAGGCCCAGGCCGATCGTCGAGGCGCTGAAGCCGCTTGACTGCTGCTGGGAGCTGGCACCGGTGGTGTTGTAGCTGCCGTCCGGGTTGGTCGTCATCACCGGCGTGCTGCCCGGGAGGATCGACGACAGCACCTGCTTGACGACGGCGGTCCCGTCGTCGACCTCGTTGACGAGGCTCTCGTTGGCCGCGAGCGTGATCTGCGTCGGGGTCACGCCGGCGATCGTGTAGTCGGTCGCGTCGTTGTACTGGGTGCCGATGATCGCGATCTGCTGGCCCACCTGGAAGTGGTCGGCGATCCAGTCTCCGCTGTCGCGCGTGATCGTCGAGCCGTTGCCATTTGGCCCGTCGGTGAAGGTGAGCGTCGTGCCGGTGGGATTTGACTCGTTGCCGACGTTCTGGCCCGCGATCACGCTCTCCCAGCCGGCGCTGAACACGTCGTAGCCGGCGAAGCTCGTCGTGGTGGAGCTGGCCGTGATGTCGACGGTGGCGCCCTCGATCGTCGTGCCGTCAAGCAGCGCGGTGGCGCTGGCATGATGGACCTGCCACGGCAGCAGGTCGGCGAGGCTGAAGTTGTAGGCGAGCGCCCCGACGGCGTTGAGCGTCACGTCGCCGGCGGTGTAGCTTGAGCCGCCCGACTGGATCACGCCGGCCAAAAGCTCGGTGCCCTCGCCGAGCGCGATCTCCGGGGCGGTCAGGCTGATCGCGCCCGAGTTGCCGATCGACGGGGAGCTCTGCGGGCTGCCGCCGGGCGCGATCGCGCGCGTGGAGATGACCGGCGCGGTCAGCGCCGAGGACTGCGCGTCGGTGACGGTGATCGTAAGCGGCGCGCCGAACCCGGCGGGATCGTCGAAGGTGACGGTGTCGCCGAGCGCGTAGCCGGTGCCGGCGTCCAGCAGCGTCGCGGTCGGATCGCCGCTTGAGTCGGTGGTGATGTCGACCGTCATGCCGGTGCCCGATCCGCTCGTCGAGGCGGCGCCCACGCCGTCGTAGGTCTGGCTGGGCGTCCACGGCGCGCCGGCCAGCTGCTGGATGGCGCCGACGAACGTGTAGGTGGCGATGAGCGGGTCGGCGGTGTTGCCGTGGTCGCCGGGCACGCCGACCGCCGCGAGCGAGTCGAACACCAGCGTGTCGCCGGCCTGATAGCCGCTGCCGGGGTCCACCAGCGCCAGCACCGGGACCCCGTCGCTGGCCGTGGAGATGTCGACCGTCAGCCCGGTGCCCGAGCCGGTGCTCACGCCCGGCGTGGACGTCGGCGAGACACCGGTCCAGCTCTGGTTGGGCAGCCAGTCGACGTTGACCAGCTGAACGAGCTGGGCGGCGGTGATCGTGGCGGTGATCGGGTCGCCGATCCCGTCGGGCGGGTCGAACGTCACCGTGTCGCCGACGGCGTAGCCGGAGCCCTGCACCGTGCCGAGGCTGAGGGTCGGGTTCCCGTTGGCGTCCACGACGATCTGCGCGGTCATGCCGGTGCCCGCGCCGGAGGTCGTCGACTGCTGGACGTCGCTGTAGGTCTGGTTCGGCGTCCAGGGCTCAAACCCCTGGGGCGCCTGGGCCTGGACCAGCACGGGCTGCAGCTGGACCGCCACCGGCGTCCCGACGCCGTCAGGCGGGTCGAAGTACATCTCGTCGCCGAGCCGGTAGCCGCTGCCGGGGTTGTCGATCGCGACCGTCGGATGGCCCCACGGGTCGACGGTGATGGTGGCCGTCATGCCGGTGCCGGGGCTCGTGCAGCTGGGGGTGCTCGACGAGACGACGCAGCCCGACACGCTGGTCGCGACGGGCGTCTGGCCGCTGTAGACGAGCGGCGCTCCGGTCGTGTTGGTCCAGGGCACGAAGTTGACGGGCACGTTGGCCTGGTCGAGCTCCGGTGTGTGCGTGACCCGCACCCGCACGGGCGTCCCCACGCCGTTGGGCGCGTCGAAGACGACCACGTCGCCGACCTGGTAGCCCTGGCCGAAGCTCGCGAGCGTCGCGACCGGGACGCCGCTTGAGTCGACCGAGATGTCGACCGTCATGCCGGTGCCGCTGCCGGTCGTCGAGGCGGCGGCCACGTCCGTGTAGGCCTGGTTGGGCGTCCAGTCGGCGACCGGCGCCTGGGTGTCGTTGCCGATCGCCGGCCCCGCGGTGATCAGGTTGGTCGCGTTGACGTCAAGGCCGCCCGGGGCGCTGATGCTCTCAAGCGTCAGCGTGTCGGACGAGTCGACGGTGATCGAGGGGGCGAAGCCGCTCGCGAGCGGGTCGACGGCGAGCGACGCGTCGCCCGTGCCGGGATCGACCTGGATGGCGGCGATCCCCGCGTTGGTGAACGTGACGTCGGGGAAGGTGCCGTTGTCGGAGTGGATCGCCGTCTGGGCCTGGCCCGAGCTGCTGGTCCCGGCGTCGTAGATGTGGATCTGGTCGCCGCCGTTGGTGCCGATCACGTTGACCGTGTCCGACCCGCCGCCACCGTAGAAGAACACCGGCACGGTGGGGCCGCCGGCGCCGAAGTCGACCGTGAGCGCGTCGTTCTCGCTGCCGCCGTCGATCGTCAGGCTCGTGATGCCGCTGTTGATCGGGATCACCGCGACCACCGTGTCGATCGTGACCGTCGCGCTCTGGAAGTTGACCTCGATCTGGCATGCCGAGCCGAGGGGCGGCGCGCTCGCGCACGGCGTCGAGACGTCGATCGTCTGCGGGTCGCTGCCGGGGGAGGCCACCACGTAGGTGGAGAAGTGGGGCAGATCCGCCGTGACCGTGCCGGCAGCCGCGTCGATCGTCGAGGCGATCGGCTGCGGGCCCGCGGTCGGGCTCAGGTAGTAGATCTGGCCCGGCGCGGCGCCTGCGATCGTGAGGACCGGCGGGCTGTTGAAGTGCTCGATCAGCGCCCCGGTCTTTACGTCGACCGCCTGCAGGTCGTAGGCGAGGGAGTCCGCGGTGAGGCCCTGAAGGCCGGTGGCCCGCTCGGCGGTGACCGACACGTACGCGTCCGCGGGGAGGCTCCCGGGGGCGAAGGTCAGCGTCGCCGCGCCGGCCTGGATCGACCCGCCCGTCGCGGCGTCGATCAGCACGGGTCCGTAGGTGGCCGGGGGCCCGCGCGCGCTCGCGCCGCCGGCATCGGTCGACGCCGCGCTCTGCGCAGCGGCCTGAATGGGCGCGGTTGAGTCGGCGCTCGCAGCGGCGCCCGCAGCCGGCGCTAGCGCCGGCTGGCCACCCTGCCCACCGCCGGCGCCCGCGCCTCCGACCGCCGACGAGCCTCCCGCGGTGGGGTCGCTCTGGCCGGTCGGGGCCGCCGGGGCGCCGAGCGCCGCCGCGCTGCCGGCCTGGGTCTGCGAGGAGCCTGAGATCGTCGGCGCGCCGGCGCCCTGCGAGCCGCCGAGCACGGCCGCGGTCGACTGGGGCTCGGCGACCTCCCCGGCGACCTGGGGCGCCGTGGTCTCGCTTGAGCCGACGACCACCGACGAGGTGACCGGCGTGCCGGCCGGCTGCGACAGCACGGTCTCGGTGGGGACCAGCACCGCCTGCTCGCCCGCGGTGCTCGTCTGCTGGACCTGCGAGACGGCCACAAGCTGGGTGGTGGAGGTCGTCTGGCCGGTCGCCGGCGAGGAGATCTCGCTCTGCTGCGAGCCGGAGGCGGACTGCCCGCCGGGCGCCGCCTGTCCGCCGGAGAGCCCGGTCTGGGCGCTGTCGGCGGCCGCCTGTGAGCCGCCGGGCGACTGCGACCCGCCGGCCCCCGCCGCGCCGCCGGGCGACTGCGGGCCGCCGGGCTGGCCGCCGCCGGTCGGCACCGCGTCGGCCGAGGACGAGCCGCCCGTGGCTGGGGCCGAGCCTGGCGTGGCCGCGGCCGGATCGGCCGCGGCGGCAGAGGGGGACCCCGGGGAGGCCGGCGCGGCATCCGTGCCCGAGGCGTCGGCGGCGCCTGAGACGGCGGCCGTGCCCGAGGCGTCGGCGGCGCCTGAGACGGCGGCCGCACCCGAGGTGGCGGTGGTGCCCGACGAGTCGGAGGTGTCCGAGCCGTTGGCGCCCGAAGTGCCGGAGGTACCCGAGGCGTCGGTCGTACCCAAGGGGTCGGAGCTGCCCGAGGCGTCGGTGGTACCCGAGGTGCCGGTCGTGGAGGCGTTGCCGCTGGCGCCCGAGGCATCGGCGGCGCCGGCGGAGCCCGCGGCATCCGAGGCCGCGGCGCCGGGCGCGACCGTGGCGGTGGAGGCGCCGGAGGCGCCCGACCCTGAGCCTGTGCTTGAGGTTGAGGCTGACGTCAGGACCGCGGTGTGCTCGACGGTGGCCGCCGGCGACGGCGACGGGGCCGGCGTGGCGAGCACCGTGGGCGCCGGCGGGGCGGGCACCGGCGGGGCCGCCGGCGTCGCCGGCAGCACGGGAGCTGGTGGGCCCGGATTGGACACCACCGGCGCCCTGGACAGCTCCTGGGCCTGGCGTTGCGCGGGCGTGAGGCGACCGCGCGCGCCGCGCTTCGGCGACGTCGGCACGAGCGTGTACGAGTTTGTGACCACCGGGAGCCTGCGACGTACCACGACGATCCGCCGCACCACGCGCACGACGCGGCGGGTGGCGACCGTCTGGGGCGCCGCCCCGACCGTGCGGCCTGGGGCGAGAGCCCTGGGCAGCGGGCGGGGGCGCACGAGCGCCGGCGGGGAGAGGCGGGGGAACTGCACCGCCGGCAGCGTGAGAGCCGGGAGCGCCGGCGCGGGCGCGTAGCCATCGAGGCCGCGCTGCACCGTCTGCACGGCGGCGCCCGCGTAAGGGGTCGCGAGCGCCACAAGGCCCACGACGGCTGCCGCATAGCGCTGGCGCCGGGTTCCGAGATGGCTCAGCCCCGGTGCGCCGAGCGTCCCGGAACCGTTGTGCCCCGCATAGGCCGGAGCTCGACTTTGAAGGAGTGTCCTCAAACGTGACCCTTGCGGCGCCCGCCGGACTCCCGCTCGACTGCCGCCGCGACCCGAGCCTCCTGCCCGAGCCAGTTGGATGACGGCGGTGAGCCTACTGCACCTGAAGGGGGAGCGCCAGCGCCTTTAGCTGAATTGTCACGTTTGGACGAATGTATTAGCGGCTCCAGAGCCACGGCCCCGGCGCGAGGGGCCAGCGGTCGACGCCCTCGCGCAGCGCCTCAGCGCTCCAGGCGCTGAGGCGCTGATCAGGCGCGGGCGCCGGCGGCGGCGCGGTCGCGCGGCGGAACTGCTCCAGCGCGGCGACCACCGCGGCAGCCTCCTCGGCGGATGCGGGCGTCACGGGGACGGACGGCCTTTGGGGACCGTTCACGGCCGGCCGTCGGTCGCCGACGCTGGGAGAGACGCGATCAGATGGCCGCTGGCGCTGAGGTACACGGCCCCACGAGGCTATCTTGGCGGCAGCGCGATGGAGCTGCCGGTCGTCGACCACGATGCGGTCCTGGCCGCGGTCTCGCCCGCGGAGGCGATCGAGCGCGTCCGTGACGGCTTCCTGCGCTTTCACGCGGGCGAGTGGTCGATGCCGTCCAAGGTCTACCTGCAGAGCGCGCCCCACGGCGACTTTCGCGCAATGCCCGCGCTCGGCGGCGAGCTTGCGCTTCTGAAGTGGATCACCTCATTCCCCGCCAACCCGGCCCGCGGACTGCCGACGGTCATGGGGATCATCTGCCTGTCTGACGCGCACACGGGCGAGCCGCTGATGCTGCTGGACGCGCGCGCGGTGACCGCGCTGCGCACGGGCGCGGTCGCAGCGGTCGCGACCCGGGCCCTGGCCCGCGACGACGCCAGAAGCGTCGGGATCGTCGGCTGTGGACTGCACGGCGCCTGGACGGCCCGCTGCCTGAAGGCCGCCGGCTACGGCCCCGGGATCTGCTTCGACCCCCGGCACGATGCGGCCGCGGCGCTCGCCGCGGAGCTCGGCTGGCGGGCCGGCGGGCGCGAGGACGCGACCCGGTGCGACATCGTCTGCTGCGTCACGCCGGGGTCGGAGGTGGTGATCGACTCCGGGGACCTGCGCGCGGGCATGCACCTGAACATGCTTGGCGCCGACGGCCCCGGCAAGGCCGAGGCGACGATCGCCGCGGTCGGCGCGTGCGCCCTGTTCTGCGACGAGTGGGAGCAGGCGTCCCACGGCGGCGAGCTCGCGGGCGCGGTGGCGGCCGGCGCAGTCAGCCGCGCGCAGGTGGGCGAGCTGGGCGCGGTGCTGGCGGGAGAGATCCCGGGGCGCCCAGGCCCCGAAGCGGTCACCCTGTTTGACTCCACCGGGCTGGCGATCCAGGACCTGGCGGTCGCATCTGCCGTGCGCGAAGCGTGGCGGGCGGGAGCCGTCGAAGCGCAGACGGTCAGGCTGTGAGGCGGCGCGGCTGGCTGGAGGGCGACTGCGCGCGCGCGGATCGTGGGGGCCGACCGGCAGGGGCGCCGATGTTGGCCTGCGGGCGACTCGCGCGCGCGGCTCGTGGTCGGCGACCATCAGGCTCAGGCTGAGGTTCAGGGTACGCCATCGCGCTCGCCGAGCGGATCGGTGCCACGACCACCATCATCACGCTGGACCGGTGCCATTTTCGCTCCCGTCCGGTCCCGCCACTCCACTGCGACGCCGGGAGCGCGCCCGCCGCCTACAGCGGGATGTTGCCGTGCTTGCGCCGCGGGCCGGGCTCGCGCTTGGTCTGCAGCGTGCGCAGCGCGGTGATCACCCGCGGGCGGGTCTCGTGGGGCACGATCACGTCGTCGATGTACCCGCGCTCGGCCGCCACGTAGGGGTTGGCGAAGTGCGCCTTGTAGTCGTCGATCAGCTTGCGACGGCGCTCCTCCGGCGTCGGCGAGCCGGCGATGTCACGCCGGTAGATGATGTTCACCGCCCCCTCCGGCCCCATCACCGCGACCTCGGCGGTCGGCCAGGCGAAGTTGAAGTCAGCCGCAAGGTGCTTTGAGCCCATCACGTCGTAGGCGCCGCCGTAGGCCTTGCGCGTGATGATCGTGACCTTCGGCACGGTCGCCTCCGCATAGGCGTACAGCAGCTTCGCGCCGTGGCGGATGATCCCGCCCCATTCCTGCGTGGTGCCGGGCAGAAAGCCGGGCACGTCGCAGAAGGTCACGATCGGGATGTTGAACGCGTCGCAGGTGCGGATGAAGCGCGCGGCCTTCTCGGAGGAGTCGATGTCCAGCACGCCCGCAAGCTGCGACGGCTGGTTGCCCACGACACCCACCGAGTAGCCGTCCAGCCGCGCGAACCCGCACACGATGTTGCGCGCGAAGTGCTCGTGGACCTCCAGGAACTCGCCGTCGTCGACGACCATCCGGATGACCTCGCGCATGTCATAGGGCCTGTTGGGGCTGTCGGGGACGATCTCGTCCAGTCCCGGCTCCTCGCGAAGCGGGTCGTCGGTGGGCGCGACCCGCGGCGGCAGCTCAAGGTTGTTCTGCGGCAGGAAGGAAAGCAGGTAGCGCGCGTCCTCCAGGCACGCGCGCTCGTCGTCGGCCGCGAAGTGGGCCACGCCCGACTTGGTGGAGTGGGCCATCGCTCCGCCAAGCTCCTCGAAGCCGACCTCCTCGCCGGTGACCGTCCTGATCACCTCGGGGCCGGTGATGAACATGTGCGAGGTCTCCTTGACCATGAAGATGAAGTCGGTGATCGCCGGCGAGTACACCGCCCCTCCGGCGCACGGCCCCATCACCAGGCTGATCTGCGGGATCACGCCGCTGCAGCGCACGTTGCGCAGGAACACGTCGCCGTAGGCCCCGAGCGACACCACGCCCTCCTGGATGCGCGCACCACCGGAGTCGTTGATCCCGATCACGGGGCAGCCGATCTTGGCCGCCAGATCCATGATCTTGCACATCTTCTCCGACATCACCTCGCCCAGCGAGCCGCCGAACACGGTGAAGTCCTGGCTGAACACGCACACGCGCCGTCCATCGATCGTGCCGTGCCCTGTGACCACCGCGTCGCCCCAGGGACGGTTGCGCTGCATGTCGAACTCGACCGTGCGATGGCGCACGAACGTGTCCAGCTCCTGGAAGGAGCCGGGGTCGAGCAGCAGGTCGATCCGCTCGCGGGCGGTGAGCTTGCCCTTCTCATGCTGCTTGTCGACCGCCGCGCTGGTGGCGTGGTGGATCACCTCATCGCGCAGGCGCCGCAGCTCGTCCAGCTTCTCGGCGAACGTCTCGGGGGCGCGATCGCGCATCATCGCCGCGCGAGTCTATGCGCCCGGCGCGCGCGGCGCCGCCACGACCGGGCCCGGCCACCGCGCGCGGGCAGCGCCACCACCGGACGCGCCCGCCGCGCGCGCCACCACCGGCGCCCGCAGGGCGCCCCCTCACCCGGGCCCGGCATGCGCAGCTCAGGCCGCGGACCGGCCTGCCTCAGGCGCGTGAGAACGGCCGGTGATGAGCGCGCCCAAGGCTGTCAAGCGCGGCGGCGAGGACTCGCTCGTCCGGCATGGTGGCGGCGCTCGGCCCAGGCGCCGGTCCGCCAGCCCCGACCGCTTCTGCGGGCGCCTCGGCTGGCCCGGGCGCCCCGGCCGCCCGGGGACCGCGCAGCCGCGCGAGCAGCCGCGCGATCGCGCCGGCGCCGGCGCGATCGGGCGCGCGCACGGCCGGGCGTGAGCACTCGGGCGCCGGCACAGCCGGGGCGCAACGCCCGGTTGCGGCGACGACCTCGGCTGCGTCGTCTAACCCGGCGACGGCCGCGGCTCCGTCGTCTAACCCGGCGACGGCCGCGGCTGCGCCGTCTACACCGGCGACGGCCGCTCCGGCGCCGCCGCGGTCGGCGCCGGTCAGCGGCCGGATCGTCATCGTGACGCGCGTACCCCAGCCAGCCGGGGCCAGCTCCACCGTGCCGCACGCGGCGGTGCCCTCCCAGGCCACGGTGGTCTCAGGCTCAAGCCTCGTGATCCGGATCTCCCCAAGGCCGCCGAGATGCCGCGCGAGCGAAGCGGGATCGCTGCACTCGGCCCACAGCTCCGGGGCGGACTTGACGAGCGTGCGACAGGATCGGTGCTCGGTCATGGTGGGGAGCTTCGCCCTGCAGCCGGCCTATCCTTCCCGGAAGCTGCGCGTGCAAGGACGGCGGCGCTCAGCCTCCCTCAGGCCAGAAGCCCTCGTGCACCATCTCGCCGTCGCGCTCGTGATGGGGACCGAAGGCGATCAGCTCCAGGCCGTCGGGACCCGCCTCGAACGCCCTGAGGACCGCCGGCGCGACCCTGATCGCGTCAAGCGGGCCGATCTCGCGAACCTCGCCGTCGAGCGCGACGCGCCCTGAGCCCGAGATCACGACGAAGATCTCCTCCGCCTCGCGGTGGCGGTGCCCGAACCGCTGCCGGCGCCCCGGCCGGATCACGTGGTACGCGAGCCCGGTGCGCTCGGCTGCGAGCTTCTCACGGGCAAAGCGCGCCTCCTGGACCTCTTGAAGGCCAGCCTGTGGAGCGACGTCGTCGACGTCACGCAGGTTGCAGATCGTGTAGCTCATGGGCGGCACCCTACCGCGTCCGATGACCGCCGGCGCACGGGGGCGCGGCCATCGCATCGCTGCAGCCCTGCCGTGAAGCGGGCCGCCATGCCGCGTAAGCTCGCCTCGATGAGGCTCGAATACGGCGTCGCCGGCCTGGGGTGCATGGGCATGTCAGGCGTCTACGGACCGGCCGACGAGGACGAGGCGATCGCGACGATCCATGCCGCGCTTGACGCGGGGATCACCCTGCTGGACACCGGCGACTTCTACGGGATGGGCCACAACGAGCTGCTGATCGGCCGCGCGCTCGCCGGCGGGCGCGGCGAGCGGGCGCTTGTGAGCGTCAAGTTCGGCGCTCAGCGCGGGCCCGACGGCAGCTGGCTGGGCTACGACGCCAGCCCCGCGGCGGTCAAGACGGCGGCCGCGTACTCGCTGCGCCGGCTCGGGCGCGACCACATCGACATCCATCGCCCAGCGCGGCTTGACCCGAAGGTCCCCATCGAGGAGACGGTCGGCGCGATCTCGGAGCTCGTCCAGGCCGGCTATGTGCGCGCGATCGGGCTCTCGGAGGTGTCGGCCACGATGATCCGTCGCGCGGCCGCGGTGCACCCGATCTCCGACCTGCAGATCGAGTACTCGCTCCTCAGCCGGGGCATCGAGGCCGAGATCCTTCCCGTCTGCCGCCAGCTGGGGATCCGGGTGACCGCCTACGGCGTGCTCTCCCGCGGGCTGCTCTCGGACGCCTTCAGACCGGGGCGGGCGATGGCGCCCGGCGACATCCGCCGGCGGATGCCGCGCTTTGAGGCAAGCAACGCACGGGCCAACGCCCGCCTGGTCGAGGCCCTGCGCCAGATCGCGCGCGAGCGGGGGGTCACCGTCGCGCAGCTCGCGATCGCGTGGGTGGCCTCCCGCGGTCCCGACATCGTCCCGCTGATCGGCGCCCGCCGGCGCGATCAGCTCACCGAGGCGCTCGCCGGGCTGAACCTCGGCCTCTCCGCGCAGGAGCTCGAGGCGATCGAGAAGGCCGCGCCGGCCCACGCGGTGCGCGGCGCCCGCTACGGCCCCCAGCAGATGGCGGACCTCGACAGCGAGCGCTGACGGCGGCGTCCGGCGCGCGCGGCTACTCGCTCGGCCGGTAGGAGCCGAACACGTCGCGCATCGCAGCGCAAACCTCGCCCAGCGAGCAGCGGTCGCGCAGCGCCTCACGGATCGGCACAAGGAGGTTCGCGTCCGAGCGGGCGCACGCGCGCACCTCCTCAAGGCGCCGCTGCACGAGCTCCTGGTCGCGGTTGGCCTTGAAGGCTCGCAGGCGCTGCACCTGCTCGCGCTCGGACTCCGGGTCCACGCGCAGCAGATCCGGGACCTCGGCCGTGTCGGTCACGAATCGGTTGACGCCCACGACCACGTCCTGACCTGTGCGGTAGCGCTCGTGGTAGCCGAAGGCGGACTCCTCGATCTCCCGTTTGATGAACTCGATCGCGCGCACCGAGCCGCCGAGCTCGTCGACCTTGGCGATCAGCTCGCGGGCGCGCTGCTCGATCTCGTCGGTCAGCGCCTCCACGAAGTAGGAGCCGGCGAACGGGTCGACCGTGTCCGCCGCTCCCGACTCGTAGCCGATTATCTGCTGGGTGCGCAGCGCGATCCGCGCAGCCCGCTCGCTGGGCAGCGCCAGCGCCTCGTCAAAGCCGTTGGTGTGCAGCGACTGGGTGCCCCCGCAGACCGCCGCAAAGCCCTGCAGGGCGACGCGGACGATGTTGTTCTCCGGCTGCTGGGCGGTCAGCGTCACCCCGCCGGTCTGGGTGTGGAAGCGAAGCCGCCACGAGCGCTCGTCGCGGGCGCCGAACCGCTCGCGCATGATCTGCGCCCACATCCGCCTGGCGGCCCGGAACTTCGCCACCTCCTGGAAGACGTTGTTGTGGCAGTTGAAGAAGAACGCCAGCCGCGGGCCGAACGTGTCGATCTCAAGGCCGGCGTCGAGCGCCGCCTGCACGTAGGCGATGCCGTTTGCGAGCGTGAAGGCGACCTCCTGGACCGCCGAGGCGCCCTTCTCCCTGAAGTGGTAGCCGCTGATCGAGACCGTGTTCCACTTGGGGATGCGCTCGTTGCAGTAGGCGAACAGGTCGGTGGTCAGCCGCAGCGCGCCCTCCGGCGGGTAGATGAAGTTCCCGCGCGCGATGTACTCCTTGAGGATGTCGTTCTGGGTGGTGCCGCGCAGCTGCTCGGCCGGCACCCCCTGCTCCTCTGCGACCAGCTCATACAGGGCCAGCAGCACCGCCGCGGGCGCGTTGATCGTCATCGAGGTCGACACGCGGTCGAGCGGGATCCCCTCAAACGCGGTCCGCATGTCCTCGATGGTGTCGATCGCCACGCCGGTGCGGCCCACCTCGCCCAGGCAGCGCGGGTCATCGGAGTCGAGCCCCAGCTGGGTGGGCAGGTCAAACGCCATGCTCAGGCCGGTGGAGCCGTGGGCGAGCAGGTAGCGGTAGCGCTCGTTGGACTCCCGCGCGGTCGCGTAGCCGGCGTACTGGCGCATCGTCCACAGCCGGCTTCGGTACATGTCCGGATGGATGCCGCGCGTGAACGGGTACTCCCCGGGGCGCCCGAGTCGCTCGGGCAGGTTCGGCGGCAGGTCGCGCTCGTCGTAGACCGTCGCGATCTCGATGCCCGAGTCGGTGAACCGGCGCGGATCGTCCGGGCCGACGACCGGCGCGATCGTGCGGTGCTCGTCCGCGGTCTCCATCGCCTCAGGGAGGTTACCGGCGAAGCGGGGCCCGCCCCGTCAGAGGACCTTCTCAAGGAACGCGCGGGTGCGCTCGTTGCGGGGCCGGCCGAGCACCTGCGCCGGAGCGCCCGCCTCGACGACCACGCCGGCGTCCATGAACACGACGGTGTCGGCGACCTCGCGCGCGAAGCCGATCTCGTGCGTGACCACGATCATCGTCATCCCGTCGTGCGCCAGGCCGCGCATCACGTCCAGCACCTCACCCACCAGTTCGGGGTCAAGGGCTGAGGTCGGCTCGTCGAACAGCATCAGCTTTGGACGCATCGCCAGGGCGCGCGCGATCGCCACGCGCTGCTGCTGGCCGCCGGAGAGCGCGACCGGGTAGCTGTCGACCTTGTCGGAGAGTCCGACCCTGGCCAGCAGCTCCCGCGCCCGCCGCCGTGCTTCATCGCGCCCGACGCCCAGCACCTTGATCGGAGCAAGCGTCACGTTCTCAAGCGCCGTCATGTGGGGGAACAGGTTGAAGCTCTGAAAGACCATCCCGATCTCGGCGCGCTTGCGCGCGATCTCGTTCTCGTGCAGCTCGTGGAGCTTGCCTCCCGCCTCCCGGTAGCCGACCAGCTCGCCGTCGACCCAGAGGCGGCCGGAGTTGATCCGCTCCAGATGGTTGATGCAGCGAAGGAAGGTGGACTTCCCGGACCCGGACGGTCCAAGCAGGCACATCACCTCGCCCCGGCCGACCTCCAGGTCGATACCCCTCAGCACCTCCAGGCGGCCGAAGCGCTTGTGCACGCCCTCGGCTTTGACCATGCTGTCGCTCATCCCAGGGCGCCGCTCATCTGGCGGCGGGGGTCCCATCCCCTGCCACCACCGAAGTCAGACGATCACCCATATCGCAGCGCCGCTCATCTCGCAGCCGCCCGCTCGCCGTCTCCGCGTCCGATCCCGAGCCACCGCTCGCGCATCGTGACGCGCTGCGCCCGCGTGAACCCTCTTCCGTAGCGGCGCTCGATGAAGTGCTGGCCGACGTAGGCGATGCTCGTGAGGATCAGATACCAGATGCTCGCGACGATCAAAAGCGGGATCGTCTGGTAGGTGGCGCCGTAGATCTGCGAAGCCTCGTAGAACAGCTCGGCGAACCCGATCGTGTAAACCAGCGAGGTGGTCTTCAGCATCGAGATCGTCTCGTTGCCGGTGGGCGGGAGGATCACTCGCATGGCCTGGGGCAGGACGATGTGGCGCATGATCGCAAGGCGCCTCATGCCCAAAGACGCGGCTGCCTCGGTCTGGCCCTCGCCGACGGAGATGATCCCGGCCCGCACGATCTCGGCCATGTAGGCACCCTCGTTGAGCCCCAGCGCAAGCATCGCAGCCACGAACACCGTGATCAGCGAGTTGCCGTTCGCATGCACGAACGATGGGCCGAACGGGATCCCGAGGTTGATCCGCGGAAACAGCGCCGCGATGTTGTACCAGAAGATGATCTGCACCAGCACCGGCGTGCCCCGGAAGAAGTAGATGTAAAGCCAGCTGGCACTTGAGAGGATCGGGTTGGGAGACATCCGCATCACGGCGAGCACCACGCCGAGGACGATCCCGATCGCCATCGCCAGGAACGTCAGATAGATCGTGGCCACCACGCCATGCAGGATGCGCGAGTCCAGCATGTAGTGGCCGACGACGCCCCACTGAAAGTGCGGGTTGGCGACGATCGAGCGCACGATCGACGCCGCTATCACCAGCACGATCGCGGCGGCGACCCACCGTCCGGGCCGGCGGACGGGCACCGCCCTGATCTCCTCAGGGCGGTCGGCCCTCGTGCTGCTTGTCTCCGAGGCGCTCACCGCGGCGCCGAACTGTGCGCTCTGTCAGCCAGCCCCGTTGATCTTCATCTGCGAGGCCGGGATCGCTATTCCCTGAAGGCCCCACTTGGCCAGGATCCGCGCGTAGGTGCCGTTGGCGGCCAGAACCTTCAGCGCCGCCTGCACGGCCGGAGCCAGGTCAGGCTTCTTGGGCAGCGCCAGGCCGTAGGGCCCGGTCGCGTAAGGCGCGCCGGTGAGCTTGAACAGCCCGTGCGTCTTTTGGACCTGATAGGAGGCAACCGGCGTGTCGGCGAAGCCGAGCTGAGCGCGGCCGTCGGCGACAGCGAGGTTGGCGAGGTTCTGATTGGGGAACACGAGCACCTTGACCGGGGGCTTGCCCTCCTGGGTGCACTTCTTGCTCTGCGTCGTGGCGTCGGCCTGCTCGGTGGTGGTGCTCTCAACCGAGACCGTCAGGCCGCAGATGTCGGCGATGCTGCCGATCGTCTTCCCGCCGTTGGCCTTGGTGTAGAAGGACTCGCCCACGTGCGCATAGTCGACGAAGTTGACGACCTTCTCGCGCGCGGGGGTGTCGCTGAACGACGAGGCGCCCATGTCGTACTTGCCGGCCGCAAGCCCGGGGATGATCTCGTCGAACGTGACGTTCACGACATTGACCTTGAGTCCCATGACCGCGCCCAGCGCCTTGCTCAGGTCCGCGTCCATGCCGATCACCGTGTGGCCGTCCGGGGCGATGAACTCGTCGGGCGCGTAGCTGGCGTCGGCGGCAACGGTGAGCGTGCCCTTGGCCCTGATCGACGGCGGGACCAGCTTCTCGACGGCGGCGACAGCGCCGGGGGCAGAGCTCGCGCCCGTGCCCGAGGAGCTCATCGACGACGCGACGGCCGATGAGGAGCTGGACGTCGCGGCCGAGGAGCTCGCGGCCGAGGATGAGGACGACGAGCTGCTGGACCCGCACCCCACGACCGCCACCGCGCACAGCGCAGGCAACGCCGCCGACAGCCAACCTCTCCGTGAAAGCATGGCGCTCCTCCCAGTGTTCGAGATCACCCAGAACCGTCCGGCCGCTCAGCATACGCGCAAGCGGCCGCGCGGATCGCGCTCGGCGCCTGTGCGCGCCGGGTCGCTGTGCGCCCATCACGTGGCTCCCGGGGCGGGGATGCGTTCGACGCGAGCGCGCCCCGAGCGATGGATCGGGCCGCTGCCCGACAGCGACGACGTGGGCGCGGGCGCGCCCTCGAGCGGACCTCACGCCCGACGACGGCCCGCTGGCGCCGAGCGTCTGGGCACGATCGACGCCCCCCTCTCGCCGGCGCCGCTGCGAGGAGGCCTGGCCCCGGACCGAGCGTCACGCGGGCGAGACGCGCACCGCGGCCGGCGCACCGGAGCGATCCGCGGCCGGCGCACCGGAGCGATCCGCCGCCGGCGCACCGGAGCGCGGATCCGCGTCCGGCGCACCCGGCGAAAGATCCGCGGCTGGCGCGCCCGCCGGCAGACACGCGACGGTCCCGCTCGGCAAAAGACCCGCGCCAGGGGCGCTGGCCGCCGCCTGCGCGCTGTGGCCCGCGGCTCGCAACGGTCCCGACAGTGCCGCGTAGGTCTCCCTGAAGGCCTCAAACCCGCGCCGGTAGACGCCGGCCACGGCCGGATCTGGCTCAAGCGGCTCGCCGAGCTCGCACAGACGCGCCGCCACGTCCAGTCCGGGCAGAACCCCGGCTCCCACGCCCGCCAGGATCGCGTCGCCGAGCGCAGCGCCGCCGCCGCGGGTCAGCAGCGCGGTGCGCACCTCCAGCACGTCGGTGACGATCCGCCGCCACAGCGAGCTGCGCGCGCCGCCCTCGTTGAACACCAGCGGCTCCTTGATCGGGATACCTCCCGAGCGCAGGGTCTCAAGCGACCATCGCAGAGCGTAGGCGACCCCCTCGAGCATCGCGCGGATCAGGTGACCTCGTCCGTGGTGCAGCGAAAGGCCGACATACGCGGCGCGCGCGGAGCTGTCCCACAGAGGCGTGCGCTCGCCCATGAAATAGGGGAGCGCGATCAGCCCGTCGCTGCCCGCGGGCACCCGCTGGGCCTGCAAGGTGAGCAGGTCGTAGGGGCTGCAGGCCAGCGTGTGCGCGGTGAGCCGCTCCAGCGCGCCGATCTCGTCACGCAGGTAGCGCAGAACCTGGCCCCCCGTCATCGTGACCGCGACCGCCGAGTAGTGCCTGCGCACGTCGGTCGTGTAGGGGATGTTGACGACGAGCCTCCCGGCGTCGGTGTGCAGGAACTGCGGCTGGTCGTGCACGACCCCGATCACGCCGCAGGTGCCGAGGTTGATCTGAAACGCGCCCGGCGCCACGGCGCCGCCCGCGAGCCAGGCGGCGTTGCAGTCCACCTGCCCGCCGACGACGACCACCTGCTCGTCCAGCCCGAGCGCGGCCGCCGCGCCCGGTGTCAGCCGTCCGATCTGCTCACTGCACTCGACCAGCTCAGGCAGAAGGTCGCTGCGCAAGCCGACCAGCTCGAGCACATCCTCCTCGAAGCACAGGCGGTGGATGTCGTAGGCGACGCCGAAGAAGGTGGCGCAGCTTCGGTTCAGGGTCGCCCTCCCGGTGAGGCGGTGCGCGACGAAGCCGTCGGCGGTCAGTGCCCAGCGCGCGCGCGCGTAGATCTCTGGCCGGTGGTCCTTGAACCACAGCACGTTCACGAGCGCCGGGTGATCCTCGATGCGATTGCCCGTCAGCGCGCAGATGCGCTCCTGCCCGAGCAGCGCGAGGATCCGATCGACCTGCGCGAGCGCGCGACGATCCATGAGGTTGACCGCGCGCGCCACGGGCTCACCGCGTGCGTCGATGAGCACCAGCGATGGCAGCGCGCTTGAGAGCGCGATCGCACACACGTCCGCCGCCCTTGCGCCGAGCACGGTCACGCCCTGGCGGACCAGCCTCGCAAACGCCTCCCAGTAGCGCTCGGCGTCGTGCTCGCTGAAGCCTGGGCGCTCGTTGTAGAGCGGATACTCCTCGTAGCCCTCGTGCAGGACCCGGCCGCTGCTTTCCATGAAGCAGACCTTCGCGCCGCCGGTGCCGAAGTCGCCGCCGATCAGGATCGCGTCGCCCATCGCTACCCCGCGCTACTTGACGATTCCGATGCGCCGGCGGTCCAGCGTGAGCATCGCGGCCGCGATCACCACCGCACCCTCGACGATCTGCTGGGTGGAGGCGCCCAGCCCCAGCAGGAGCATCCCGTTGACCAGCTCGGTGAGAACCAGCGTGCCGATCAGGCAGCGGCCGGCACCGCCCTCGCCGCCCGACAGGGGCGTGCCGCCGATCACCACGGCGGCGATCGAAGTCAACAGGTAGGTGCTTCCAACGTCCGCGGTGGCGGCGGTCGTCTCATACAGGACGATGATCCCCGCAAAGCCGCACAAAAGCCCGCTGAGCGCGAACGCGCCGACCTTGGCGCGGTTCACCCACACCCCGACCGTCTGGGCTGCCCGCTCGTTGCCGCCGATCGCGTACACCACGCGCCCGAACACCGTTCGGCGCAGCAGGCCGATCGTCACCAGCCAGATGCCGACCGCCCACAGAACCGACACCGGCAGCGCGCTGCTGAGGTTGCCGTCCAGCACGTGCGCCTGCGTGGTGGCCGTCGCCTGGAGCGTGATCGGAAAGCCGCCGGATATCGCCAGGGCGACACCGGCGAACGCGAACGAGCTCGCGAGCGTGGTCAAGAACGACGGCAGGCGCAGGTAGGCGACGATCAGGCCGTTGAGGATGCCGGCCGCAAGGCCGCAGGGCAGCGCCAGGAACACGGCGCCCTGGCCGAAGCGCTCAGCGCCCCAGGCCGCGATCACAGAGGTGAGCGACACCAGAGCGCCCACCGAGAGATCGATCGAGCCCATCAGGATCGGCGCGGTCCCGGCGAGCGCGATCAGCAGCAGAACCGCCGCCTGGCGGCCGATGCTCTGCAGGTTGCCCGAGCTCAGGTAGTTGCCGTCAAGCGAGGTGAACAGCACGGGCAGCACGATCGCCGCCAGCCAGGCGGTCAACGTGCGCGCGTGCTCGCGCAGCAGGCGCCTGGCGCGCGCCAGCGGCTCACCGGCACCCAGCGCGGACGGCGGGCGCCCGGACTCAAGCAGAGCTCCACCGGTGTCGGTCATGGTCTATCCCCTCCTCGGTTCAGCGACTTCCATCGACCGGAGCGCCGCCTCGAGCGAGGCGGCCGAGGCCTCCTGATCAGGCTGGCTCCAGCTGCGCAGCACGGCTCCCGAAGCGCCATCCAGCAGCACGATGCGATCGCACAGCTCCGTGTACTCCTCGAGCTCGTCGCTGAACAGCAGGAAGGCGACGCCGTCGCGGCCGGCGGCGCGCGCGACCGCGGCGTAGATCGCCGCCTTCGCGGCTATGTCCACGCCGCGGGTCGGTCGGTCAAGCAGCACCAGGCTTGGCTGGAGCGCCAGGGCGCGCGCGATCAGCAGGCGCTGCTGGGTGCCGCCGCTGAGCGCGCCAACCGGGTCGCGTGGGTCGGGCGCGCGCATGCGGTGGGAGTCGATCAGCTCCCGCGTCCAGGCACGCTCGCGGCCGGGCGAGGCCACCAATTCGGCTCCGTGGCCCGCGGCCACCTGCGGGAGCGTCGCGTTCCAGGCGATCGGCTGCATCAGCATGAGAGCGTCGCCGCGCTCGCCGCTCACAAACGCCGCGCCGGCGCGCACGAAGGCACGCGTGCCGGGCGACACCCGGCGCCCGGCGATCCACACCTCGCCGTGACGGCGCGGCTCGATGCCCGCAACCGTCCGCAGCACGCGCCCGGCGAGATCGCCGTCGGATATCAGCCCCACCCGCTCGCCGGGCATGACGCAGAGCGAGACCTCGGCCGCCCCGACGCGCAGCGCGGCCAGCCGCAGCGACGGCGTCGCCGCGGGATGATCGCCGCCTTCGGCGCCCTGCGCATCCGGGCGCGACCGGCGCGCGGGCGAGCGCTCCTGCGCGGCGCCGACCGGCCGGCCGGCGGCGAGCAGGTGCGCGTGCTCGGGCCCGGCTATGAGCTCGCCGAGCAGGGCTGCGTCGAAGTCGCCGCGCACGCCCTCGGCCACCAGCCGTCCGCCCCGCAGCACGGCGATGCGGTCGCTGAAGTCCAGCAGCTCCTGGCCGCGGTGAGAGGTCATCACGATCGCCGCCCGGGCGCGCAGCGGCTCAAGCTGAGAGCGCAGCAGATCGACCTGTGCGAAGCTCAGGCCCGAGGTCGGCTCGTCCAGCAGGATCAGGGGCGCCTCCAGCCCGCTCTCACGGCACTCGAAGAGAGCCCTGACGATCTCGACCACCTGGCGGGTGGCGTTCGGCAGCTCGTCCAGACGCCGCCGCGGGTCGATCCCGTCAAGGCCCACCTCCTCCATGAAGCTGCGCACCGCCGCGACCAGCTCGCCGGCACGCAGCACGCCGGCGCGCGAGAACCTGCCGCCCGCTCCCAGCACGACGTTCTCCGCCACGGTCAGGTTTGGGAACAGCGCCAGCTCCTGGGTGACGCGGAACACGCCGGCGCGGCGCGCGTCCGCGTATGAGCGGGGGCGAAATGCCCGGCCGGCCAAGAGGACCTCTCCACAGGACGGGCGCACGTTGCCGCAGACGACGTTGAACAGGGTCGTCTTGCCCGCGCCGTTCTGGCCGGCGAGCCCCAGCAGGCAGCCCCGTGCGACCGACAGCGAGACCTCGTCCAGAGCCGTCAGCTGTCCGAAGCGGACGGTCACGCGCTGCAGGCCCAGCACCTCCTCGCCGGCGCGCGCGACCGCCCGCGGAGCCGATGACCTGTCGGTGGCGGAGGTCTCTCCCACGGCCACCACCATCAGACCTTGAAGCCCAGCACCGTCTCGCCGCTGGTGGTGGCACGGATCGCCGGGGCGACCGGCGAGGAACGGACGTGCTGCGCATACAGGCTCGTGTAGTGCGCGATCGCGCCCTCCTGCAGCTGCTTCTCGAGCTCCGGCGGATACTGGTAGCCGGCCGGGCGCGGCTTGCCGAGGTACTGGGTGAAGAGCACGTTGGGGTCAAGCGGCGCCATGCCGGTCTGCGCATCCCAGTCGTTGGGATGCAGGTGGCGTGACATCTTGCGCCAGTCGTAGCCGCTGGTCGAGCGCTCGAAGATGATCTGCTTGAACAGCTGCGCCGACTCCTTGGTGTCGAGCACCAGCGAGTCGCCGTTGAGCAGCCGCTCCACGGGCGTGATCGGAACGCCGTTGGCCGCATCGAAGTTGCGGACGACCATGTAGCCGCCGGTCCAGACGCCGAAGATCGCGCGCACGACGACCTGGTTTGGCCCGTTGATCATCTGGTCGAGGATGTCCACCTCCTCGTCGGAGGAGCCAACCTTGACATGGCTCATCCCCCGCTGCGCCAGGGCCGCGTCGACCGCGAGCGCCTCGCTGGAGTTGTGGCAGACGACGGCTGCGACATCCGGGTGCTGGCTGAGCAGCGCGCCGATCACCGGCGCCGTGGTCGCCTCCGCCTCGTAGCCGTACTGCTTTGCGACCACCTGGATGCCGGGCGTCATCTGCACCGCCTCGTCGAAGCCGCGCTCGCGCAGGACGGAGGTCAGGTCGGTGGGGGCGCCCTGGATGTAGATCACCTTGCCGCTGTTGCCGATCTGGCGGAACACGGCGAGGCTGAGCTTGCGCATCCCCTCGACCTCGCTCATGAGGAAGTTGACCGAGTAGTAGCCCTTGTAGGCGGGGTCGGAAGGCACCTCCCACGGCTGCGCGTCAAACGCGGTCGCCAGGTAGATCCCCTGTGAGGCGAGCGTCTTTGCCATCTGGGCCGTGTCGCCGTTGTCGATCGGGAAGGCGGTGACCTGAGCGGCGCCCGCGGCCTTGGCGGCCTGAAGCTGCGCCAGCTGCTCGGTGGCCGACCCCTCGTAGCTCTGCATCACGTACTGCAGCCCGAGGGCCTGCGCCGCCTCCTGGCCACCCTGCCGCCACATCGTGAAGTACGCGTTGGCATACGAGGGCACCGACGCCAGCACAACTCGGTTGGCGCTCGCGGTGGCGCCGCTGGCCGCGCTCGAGCCACCGCAGGCCGCCAGCGCGCTGCTGCCCACGGCGCCCGCGCACGCCGCTCCCGCCCAGCGCAGGAACGCGCGTCGGTCAAGGCCGCGCGCCTGCGGCGGCTGCGGCTCGCGCTCCCGGGAGTGGACTGCGGCTCGATCGTTGGTCATGTGATTCCTCCTCACCTCGTCTTGCTTTCAACCGTCACGAGCGACTTTCAACCGTCAAGCGCCTGCGCCGCCGCCGGTCGGCCCCGCTTCGCCGGCCGGCCAGGCCGGCTGCTCGAGCGCCAGCTGCGGCTCCTGGCCGACACGCTCAAGCAGGTCGGCGACCCCGCGGGCGAACAGAGCCGCGTCGGCCCCATCCAGCGCGCGGTGGTCGTAGGTCACAGACAGCGGCAGGATCGCCCGGGGCTCGAAGCGCCCCGAGCGCCACCGCGGCTCCGTGCGCACTCTGGTGGCGCCGAGGATCGCGACCTGCGGGCTGTGCACGATGGGGGTGAACGCCGCACCGCCGAAGCCGCCGAGGCTGGACACCGTGAAGGTGCCCCCGCGCATCTCCGCGGGCGCAAGGCGCCGAGCGCGAGCGCGCTCGATCAGCCGGGCAAGCTCGGCGGCCAGCTGGGGCACGCTCAGCCGCTCGGCCCGGCGCACGACCGGCACGACCAGGCCGAGGTCGGTGCGCACCGCCACGCCGATGTTGCAAAAGCCGGGGAGGAGCAGCTGCTCGCCGTCGAGCACGGCGTTCGCCCGGGGATGCTCCGCCAGCGCGCGCGCGCAGCACCACACGATCCACGGCAGGATCGTGGTCCGCCCGCCGGGGCGCTCGGTCGCCAGCCGTGCGCGCAGCGCTTCGAGCTCGGTCACGTCGGCGTGCTCGAAGTGGGTGACCTGTGGGACCGTCGCCCAGGTGCGCGCAAGGTTCTCCGCCGCGCGGCGCTCGATGGCGCTGCGGCGAAGCGCGCGCACCGGACCCTCCGCCGCCAGCTGGGCCGCGGCGGTCACCGCCGCGGCGGCCGTTGCGGTCGCGGTCGCGCCGGCCGTGCGGCCGGTGGCCTCGGACGCAGGTCCGCTCATGCCGAACCCGCCTCCCCGTCGCCCGCCTCCGGCGTCGGGGGCGTCTCACCGGGCTCCCCGACCCAGGCCAGGACCGTCCCGACCTCCACCGTCTGGCCCTCCTGGACGTCGACTCTCAACAGCACGCCCTCGGCGACGCTCTCCACGTCCATGAGCGCCTTGTCGGTCTCGACCGTCAACAGAGGCTGGCCGAGCTGCACCCGCTCGCCCACGCCCACCAGCCAGCGCTCCACCGTCAGCTCCTCGGAGCTCTCCGACAGCGCGGGCATCGTGATCGGCTCCATCCGGCTCACCTCACCTGTGGTCGTGGTCTTCCAGGGTTCGCAGGACCGCGGCTCGGATCTGGTCGCGCCCGGGCAGCACGGCCGCCTCGAGCTGCGGCGCGAATGGGATCGGGACCTCGCGCGTCCCGAGGCGCATCACCGGGGCGCGCAGCTCGCCGTGGCAGTGCTCGGAGACGCGGGCCGCGACCTCAGCAGACCAGCCGCCCGTCAGCGGAGCCTCGTGGGCGATCACGAGCCGGCCGGTCCGCGCGACGCTCGCATACAGGCCCGCCCAGTCAAACGGCGACAGCCAGACCGGATCGATCACCTCGCATTCGACGCCGTCGGCGGCCAGCTGCTCGGCGACGTCGAGCGCCATGTAGAGCTGCAGGAAGGTCGCCAGCACCGTCACGTGCTCGCCATGGCGGCGGATCCGCGCCTGGCCGACCGGCAGGACGTACGGATCGGCGGGCACATGGCTGCGCGCATCCACCTGACCTGACTCCTGACGGCGCTTTGACCCGTACAGGAGCTTGTGCTCGAAGACCAGCACCGGATCGGGATCGCGCAGCGCCGCGCGGATCGCGCCCTTCGCCGTGTAGGCGTCGGAGATGCACAGGACCTTCAGGCCGGGGACGTGCATGAACAGGCTCTCCGGGCACTGGGTGTGCTGGGCCCCGCGGTGGCAGGCCCCCACCGGGCAGCGGAGCACCATCGGCACCGAGAGCGCCCCGTTGGACATCGCCCGCAGCTTGGCGGCCTCGTTGACGATCTCGTCCATCGCCTCGAACACGAAGTCGCTGTACTGGAGGTCGGGAAGCGTGCGAAGGCCGCCCACCGCCGCGCCGACTGACGCTCCGATGAGGACCTTCTCGCTGATCGGCGTGTCGATCACCCGATCGCGCCCGAAGCGCTCCGCCAGGCCCTGGTAGACGCCGAAGGCGCCGCCCCACCCGCCCGAGACGCCGATGTCCTCGCCCAGCAGCACCAGGTTCGCGTCGGCCTCGAGCTCCTCGGCGATCCCTTCGCGCAGCGCCTCGGCGATCGACAAAAGGCGCGGCTGATCGTCGCCTGAGGGAAGCGGGCCGGCGATCGGCTGCGGGCGCGCCGGCGAGGCGTAGACGAGCGCGGGATCGGCCGCGCGACGCGGGTCGGGGGGCTCTGAGGAGCGCGCGAAGCTGACCGCCTCGTCGATCGCCTGCTTGGAGCGGGCGCGCGCCGCGGCCACCTCCTGCTCGCCGGCCAGCCCCTCGTCGATCAGCCGCTTGGCGAACGTGTCGATTGGATCGCGTGCCCGCCAGGCCTCCTCCTCCTGGCGGTCGCGGTAGCCGCGCGCGTCGTTGCGGCTGTGGCCCAGGTACCGGTAGCACATGCACTCAAGCAGGGTCGGGCCCTCGCCCGCCCGGGCCCGATCCACGGCCATCCGAGCGGCCTGCAGCACGGCGACCACGTCCATCCCGTCGACGCGCTCGGCTGGCACGCCGTAGGCCGCGCCGCGAGCGGCGACCTCCGGGTTGCGCGTGGTGCGGTCAAACGGCGTGGAGGCGCCGTACAGGTTGTTCTCGCAGACGAACACGACCGGCAGGTCCAGCACGGCCGCGAAGTTGAGCCCCTCGTGGAAGGCCCCCTCGTTGACGGCCCCGTCGCCGAAGAAGCAGGCCACCACGGCGCCCGGAGAGCGGCGCTTGAGCGCCAGAGCGAGGCCGGGCGCGAGCGTGATCCCCCCGCCGACGATCGCCGTGGAGGGAAGCATCCCGACCGATGGGTCGCCGAGGTGCATCGATCCTCCCCGCCCGCCGAAGCATCCGGTGGCTTTACCGTAGATCTCGGCCATCGCCCGCCTGGGATCGATCCCCTTGGCCAGCGCGTGGCCGTGCGGGCGATGCGTTGAGGTGATCCAGTCCTCTGGCCCCAGGGCGGCGCACACGCCGACCGCCACGGCCTCCTGGCCCTGGCATTGATGCAGGGTGCCGGGGATCTCCCCCTGCAGGAAGCGCAGGTACGCGGCCTGCTCGAAGTCGCGGATCAGCAGCATGCGCTCAAGCAGCCCGATCGCCAGATCCGGGGTGAGCACCTCCGCCGCGGAGGCGCCGCCGCGCATCTCCATCGCCCCCCTGCCCGCGCTCACCGCGCCCTCCCCGAGCCGCCGAGCACGTCGATCAGGCCGGCCACCTGCGCCTTCAGCGCGCGGGCGGCGGCGGCTAGCACGTCGCCGTCCAGGTGCGAGCCAAACAGCGCGTTCGGATCCCCATCGCGCTGCGCGAGCGCCGCGCGGAGCTCCTGGCCGAAGACCTGCTTGAGGCGCGTGGCGAAGTTCACCTTGGCGATCCCGGCGGCGACCGCCCGGCGCAGCTGGTCGTCGCTGAGCCCCGAGCCGCCATGCAGCGCCAGCGGAACGTCGACCGCGCTCGCGAGCTCGGCGATCCGCTCGAAATCGATTCGCGGCCTGTAGCCGCCGGTGACGAAGTGCACGTTGCCGACCGAGACGCCCAGGCAGTCGACGCCCGTGGCGGCGACGAACTCGCGGGCCCGCGCCACCGACGTGAGCCGTGCCTCGCGCTCGTCGACGGTGCCGTCGCGCATCTCGGCCAGGCGGCCGATCTCGCCCTCCACCGCCACCTGCGCGTCGTGGGCGATCTGGCACAGCGCGCGGACCTGCTCGGCCCCGTCGTCGTCGCGCCCGCCGGCGACGAGCATCACGGCGTTGTATCCGGCCCCGAGCGCGCGGATCGCCTGGCCGAGATCCGGAGCCTCGTTGAACAGCAGCGAGACCGGCACGGCGGCCCGTGCCGCCAGCGCGGCGCCCGAGGCTCCAAAGGCCGGCATGCCCCGCGCCCCGAGCCACGCCGGGTCGCAGCTGAGCCCGCCGACCCCCGTGATCACCGGAGCGCCCGCCTCCTCGGCCGCGTCGATGATCGCCTCCAGGCTGTATAGATCGAAGGCCTCGAAGTAGCCGACCGCGTACCCGTTGGAGCGCGCGTCGGAGAGCAGCTGGACGAGCGGCGTCAACATGCCGCGACCACCGCCTCGCCGGCCGCGGCTCCTCGACGCCGCTTGCCGAGCCGGGCCGTTGCCGTCATCATGATCACATTCGTGAAATCACTTCTCACGGTTCTCTCAGCTCCCTCACAAAGCTGCTGTGTTCACGAGATTATCACGCCTGTGCGCACATTTGTTCTCACATTTGTGATTTTGGAGGAGATCTGTGTCGACGCCTAGACATCGCAGCGTGCTCGTCGAGGCCGCGCGCCTGTACTACCTGGAGGGCCTGGACCAGGCCGCGGCCGCCAGACGCATGGGCATGACGCGCTCGAACTTCTCACGCGTGCTCAAGGCCGCGCGCGAGGCCGGGGTGATCGAGTTCCGCATAAACGAGGCCTTCGCGCGCGAGCAGGAGCTCGAGGAGGACCTCGCGCAGGCTCTAGGGCTCGCCCGCGCGATCGTGTCGGATTCCGAGAGCATCGACCTGGGCTCGCCCGCGCGCCTGGCGGCTGGCGTGCTCGCCCAGGGGCTCTCCGGCGCGCGGACCGTCGCGATCTCGTGGGGCTCCACGATCCAGGCCGTGATCGCCGCGCTGCCGCCGATGCACTACCCGCAGCTGCAGGTCGTGCAGCTGGTCGGCGGGCTGACCTCGTTTGACTCGCGCGTCAGCGCCCACGATCTCGTCCAGGAGCTGGCCGGCAGGCTCGACGCCCGCTATCTGTACCTGAACTGCCCAGCGGTGTTCGATTCGCCCGACGCGCTTCGAACGATGCAGGCCGAGAGCTCGGTGAGGGACACGCTCGAGCTCGCCCGTCGCGCCGACGTGGCGCTGGTGGGGATCGGCAACCCCTCCCAGGGCTCCTCCGCCGCGCTGCTGGGCCTGTTGGTCCCCGACGCCAGCGAGCGCGACCGCGTTCGGGAGGCCGGGGTGGTCGGGGACGTCTGCGGCCGCTACTACGACCTGGAGGGGCGGATGGCCGAGCTGCCGGGGATCACCGACCGGGTGCTGGCGATCGACGCCGAGGCGCTGCGCCGGATCCCCAACACGATCGGCGTCGCGGTCGGCGCGCACAAGGCGGCGGCGGTCGTCGGCGCCGCCCGCGCGGGGCTGGTCAAGACGCTGGTCTGCGATGCGGCGCTGGCGCGCGCCGCGCTCGCTCGCGCGCGCGAGCGCCCACGACCGCACCCCGCCGGCCGCCGCCGCCAGGCCTCCGCGGTCCACAGCGCCGGCGCGAGCGCGCGGCGGCGCGCGCGGCCGGACACCTAAGCTTTGAGATGTGCATGTGGAGGTTCGCCTGTTCGCCGGCCTGCGCGAGCGCGCCGGGACCGAGCGCCTGCGGCTGGAGCTGCCCGAGGGAGCGCGCGTGTCCGACGCGCTGGCGCACCTGCACGAGGTCGTCGGCGACGGGCCCCTCGTGACAGCCGTAAACCAACAGTACGCGCGCGGCGAGGATCGGCTGAGCGCCGGCGACGAGCTGGCGCTGATCCCGCCGGTGTCAGGCGGCGCGCCCCGCCAGCCAAGCCGGGAGGCCGCCGCCCCCGGCGCCGCCTCCCCCGCCGACGGCGCCCCGGCCCCGGAGCAGGGCACCGGCGCCTGCGCCAACGCCCGCCCGGAGCACGAAACCCCCGCCTGCGCCAACGGCCTCCCAGCCCAGGAGCACGGCGCAGACCGCGGCTCCCCACGGGTTCACGTGGCGATCATCGACGGGCCGCTCTCCCTGGATCGGCTGCTGGCGCTGGTGCGCGATCCGCGCGCCGGCGCGATCGTGACGTTCCTGGGCGTGACGCGCGAGGTCGATGAGTTGCTCTACGAGGCCTACGCGCCGATGGCCCAGCGGGAGATGCATCGGATCGTGCGCGCCGCCGCGGACAGGCACGGGCTTTGCGCGGCCGCCGCCGAGCACCGGGTGGGCACGGTCGCGCTGTCGGAGGCATCGGTGGCGATCGCGGCCTCGGCGCCGCACCGCCAGCAGGCGTTTGCCGGCGCGCGGGAGATCATCGACGAGCTCAAGGCAAGGGTGCCGATCTGGAAGCGCGAGCGGGGTGAGTGGGTGGCCGGCACGCTTCCGCAGTCGCCGTAGGGCGCGCGGGCCCGCCCGGCGGGCTGCCGGTAGGCTTGCGCGCCATGCCGACAAGCCTCGTCACCGGCGGCGCCGGCTTTCTGGGCTCGCACCTGTGCGACGAGCTGCTGCGCCGAGGGCACCGCGTGATCTGCGTCGACAACCTGGAGACCGGGTCGCTGGCCAACATCGAGCACATCCGCACGCCTGACTTCCTGCACCTCAACGTGGACATCATCGAGCCCTACTACGTGGACGAGCAGATCGACTTCGTCTACCACCTCGCCTCCCCGGCGTCTCCGATCGACTACCTGAGGCTGCCGCTGCACACGCTGAAGGTCGGCTCCTACGGGACCCACCACACGCTCGGCCTGGCCAAGCGCCACCGGGCCCGGTTCCTCACGGCGTCGACCAGCGAGGTCTACGGCGACCCCCAGGTCCATCCGCAGCCCGAGAGCTACTGGGGCCATGTCAACCCGATCGGGCCGCGCGGCGTCTACGACGAGGCCAAGCGCTACGCGGAGGCGCTGACGATGGCCTACCACCGCCAGCAGGGGGTCGACACGGCGATCATCCGCATCTTCAACACCTACGGGCCGCGCATGCGGCCCCATGATGGTCGGGCGATCCCCACCTTCCTGCGCCAGGCGCTTCAGAACCGGCCGATCACCGTGTTCGGCGACGGCTCGCAGACGCGCTCGTTCTGCTACGTGGACGACCTCATCCGCGGGATGATCGCGCTGGCCGAGTCCGGGCACCACGAGCCCGTCAACGTCGGCAACCCCAACGAGTTCACGCTCCTGGAGCTGGCCGAGACGGTCCTGGAGGTGACGGGCTCAAGCTCGGAGATCGTGTATGAGGCGCTGCCGACCGACGACCCGCAGGTCCGCCAGCCGGACATCACGCTCGCCCGCGAGCTGCTGGGCTGGGAGCCTGAGGTCGACCTGCGCGAGGGCCTGCGCCGAACGATCGAGCTCGCCGGCCGCGAGCGGCTGATCGGCGACTCCCGCTGAGGCGACTCCCGCTGAGGCGACTCCCGCTGAGGCGACTCCCGCTGCGGCGACTCCCCCTGTGGCGACTCCGGCTGAGGCGACTCCCGCTGCGGCGAAGTGCGCCGAGGCGAGCCGCGCTCGCGATGCCCGACGCGCGCGCCCTCACACGGAACTTCGGGCGCGGGATACCGTTAGCACGAGCGGGAAACGGGAAACCGTCGTGACGATCGAGGATCAGGAGCTGATCGAGCAGCTGGACGAAGCGCCGCGGCGTGCGTCGGCGGCATCCGTGATCGCGGCCGCTCGCGCCCCGGCGCCGGCCGACGAGCTGGCGGGGGCGGCCGAGCGGCCCATCGCTCAGCGCGAGCAGCCGCCGGTCGCGCTGCGCGACGTGCGCGCCAGGGCGCCGCTGCTGTTCCTGCTGCGGCGCGTGACGCTGCGGCGGATCCTGCGCGTGGCAGTGCTTTTGGCGATCGACTTCGTCGGGGTGGCGGCGGCGCTGTTCACGACGCTTTCGATCAAGCTCGCGCTCAACGGGGGGCTGCGCGCCGGCGTGGCCTTCAGCGACACGCGCAAGTCGCTCGCCTTCGCCTACCTGGTGGTGGTGCTGATGTTCGCGCGCGTGGACCTCTACGGCGATCGGCCGCGGCGGCCCGGACTCCCGAGGATCTTCTCGGCCCTGTTTCAGGCCACGGTCGTCGGGCTGGTGTTCGCCCTTGCCACCGGCGGGCATTTCCACAGCTACGGGTTCTTCATCGGCTCGCTGTTCTTCGGCACGCTCTACCTGGTGGTGGCGCGCGAGCTCTACACGCGCGTCACGGGATGGCTGCTCGACCAGGCCGGATACCGCAGGCGCGTGGTCCTGATCGGATCAGGCGGCCACGTCGCCGCCGTCGCCCAGGCGATCGGCGGCCGCTCGCGCACCCAGGTGGACGTGGTGGGATACCTGTCCAGCGAGCGAAAGCCGCAGGACGGGCTGCGGGCGCTTGGGGGCGTCGAGCACCTGGAGAGAGTGCTCGAGCGCGAGCGGATCGACGAGGTGATCGTCGCCGACCCCGAGTTCCCGCCCGACCAGGCGGTGGAGCTGGTGGACCGCTGCCACCGCCGCGGGGTGACGGTCCATGTCGCACCGACCACGATCGAGGTGCTGTTTGACCGGGCCGTGTTCGCTGCCGGCTCCTCGGTGCCCCTGTTCACGCTGCGCCCGCCCGTCTTCGAGGGCGTTCAGTACCTGGTCAAGCGCTCGTTTGACCTGGTGCTCTCGATCGCCGGGCTGGTGCTGCTCTCCCCGGTTCTGGCCGTGATCGCCTTGGCCGTGCGCCTGAGCTCGCCCGGGCCAGTGATCTACCGCTCGGTGCGCCCCGGGATCGGCGGCCGCCCGTTTCACTGCTTCAAGTTCCGCACGATGCGCGAGCACGCGGAGCGAAGCCAGGAGGCGCTCGAGCCATACAACGAGCTGTCGGGCGCGCTGTTCAAGATCCGCGACGACCCCCGGCTGACGCCGGTGGGGCGACTGCTGCGAAGGTTCTCGCTGGACGAGCTGCCGCAGCTGGTCAACGTGGTGCGCGGCGAGATGTCGCTGGTGGGCCCGCGGCCTCTGCCGATGCGCGACTACGAGCGCCTCGAGGAGTGGCACAAGAAGCGCTATCTGGTGCTTCCCGGGATCACCGGGCTGTGGCAGGTGTCGGGCCGCGCGGAGCTGGACTTCGACGACCTCGTGCGGCTGGACTTCCTGTACCTGGAGCGCTGGTCGATCCTGCTGGATCTCACGATCCTGCTCAAGACGATCCCGGCGGTGCTGAGCCGCCGCGGGGCCTACTGAGGGCCGGCGGGCTCCGACTCCCGACATGCCGCCCACCGACCGGTTCGTGATCAGCTTCGCCGCCGAGCCCCCGCAGGAGCCGCTCGCCTACGGCCGCTGGGCACAGCTTTTGGAGGAGGCGTTTTTGAGCGCCTGCCGCGCGATCGACGCCGGCGGCGAGGATCTCGGCGAGGCGGGCGAGATCGCCTGGTTTCCGGACCGCACGTGGAACGGGCGCACCTACGTCCCGGCGGTGGCGCGGACGACGACCGGGTTTGAGCTGTTCGGCTTCGTGTCTTTTGAGCCGGCGGCCGACGGGCCGCGAGAGCTTGAGGCGCGCGCCGAGTTCACCGCCGAGACGGCGGAGGTCAATCCCGATTGGAAGCTTGATCTCAACGACGACGTGGTCGGACAATGGCGCGGCGAGCAGGGCAATGTCGCCGACATGACGCTCGTCTGGGGCGTGCCGCTGCTGCCGGGCGGGGCGATCGTCACCGCCGAGCTTGCGGGGCTGGCCGTCGACCAGTGCGCGCTCGTCAGCGAGCGCTTCACGCTCCTGGCGCCGGACAACTACCGCGGCGACTACCTGGAGGTGCGCCTGTGGGATCGCTCCGGGCGGGAGCTGGCGCGGGAGTCGCTGTACGTGGACGAGGACGACGAGGACGACGAGGAGGCGGTCACCGGCCAGGGGGGCGGCCGGGAGTAGGGTCCCGCGGCGTGGCGCTCAGCCAGGAGGGGCGCTCAGCCGGAGACGGGGCGCTCAGCCGGCGACGGGGCGCTCAGCCGGAGACGGGGCGCTCAGCCAGAGGCCGGGTCGGCGGCCGGCTCCCTGGCGACCGCCAGGCCGGCGCCGTTCTGCTCGGCGGGAGCCTGCAGCGGGAAGTGGCAGGCGGCGAGATGGCCGTTGCCGAACGATCGCAGCGGCGGCTCCTGGGCGGCGCACAGCTCCTGCGCGCGCGGGCAGCGGGTGCGGAAGCGACAGCCGGACGGCGGGTTGACCGGGCTGGGCAGCTCACCCTTGATCCCGACGTCTGACTTGGAGCGCTCGGCCACCGGGTCCGGCAGCGGGATCGTCTTGATCAGAGCGTCGGTATAGGGATGCGCGGGCGAGCGGTAGATCTGATCCCCGGTCCCGAGCTCCACCAGCTTGCCCAGGTACATCACGCCGATCCGGTCGGAGAGGTACTTGACCACTGCCAGGTCGTGGGAGATCACGATCGAGGCCATGCCGTGCTCGGCCTGCAGGCGCTTCATCAAATTGAGCACCTGCGAGCGGATCGAGACATCGAGCGCCGATACGGGCTCATCGGCGACGATCACCTTGGGCTCGAGGATCACGGCCCGCGCGAGCGCGATCCGCTGGCGCTGCCCGCCGGAGAACTCGTGCGGGTAGCGCTCGAGCGCGTTGGCCGGAAGCCCCACCTCATCCAGGAGCCCCCGGACCCGCCGGTCCTGTTCGCTGGCCGACCCCACCCCTTGGACGACCAGCGGCTCGCGCAGGATCGCCTGCACGCGCATGCGCGGATCCAGCGACGCGTACGGGTCCTGGAACATCATCTGCAGGTCCCGGCGCGCGCGGCGAAGGGCGCGGCCGTGCAGCTTGAAGATCTCGCGGCCCTCGAGCGCGATCGTGCCGGCGTCCGGCTTCTCGACGCCGACGATCAGCTTGCCGAGCGTCGTCTTGCCGCAGCCCGACTCGCCCACCAGGCCCAGCGTCTCGCCGACGTCGAGGTGGATCGAGACGCCGGATACGGCCTTGACCGTGTTGACTCTGCGCTTGAGCAGCGACCCGGAGGTCACCGGGTACTCGCGCACCACGTCGACCACCTCCAGAAGATGGTGGCCGTTCTCGGAGACCTGGGGCTGCGGGCGCCTGCTGCGCTCGCTGACGACGATCTGCGGCGTGTGCACGATCGGACCGTCGACCGGGTGCCAGCATGCGAACCGGTGCGTGGGATCATCGCCGCTCAGCGGCGGCTCATGCTCGATGCACTGCTGCGTGGCCCGGGGACAGCGGGGGGCAAAGCGGCATCCCGGGGGCGGGTTGGTGAGGTCGGGCGGGATGCCGGGGATCGACACGAGCGCCTTGGTGTTGTCGGACTCAAGTCGCGGGATCGAGGCGAGCAGCGCCTGCGTGTAGGGGTGGCGCATCGCGTTGAACAGCCGCTCGGTGGGGGCCGTCTCCACCAGGCGGCCGGCGTACATCACGTTGATGCGGCTCGTGCGGCCCGCGACGACCCCCATGTCATGTGTCACGAGCAGCGTCGCCATCCCAAGGCGTTCGCGAAGCCCGTCGAGCAGCGACAGGATCTGCGCCTGGATCGTGACATCCAGGGCGGTGGTGGGCTCGTCGGCGATCAGGACCCGCGGCTCGCAGGAGAGGGCGATCGCGATCATCACGCGCTGGCGCAGCCCGCCGGAGAGCTGGTGGGGGTAGTCGTCCAGGCGCTCCTTGGGCTGCGGCAGCCCGACCATCTCCAGCACCTCGAGCGCGCGCGCCATCGCCTCCCGGCGGCCGACGCCTCGGTGAAGCCGCACCGGCTCGGCGACCTGCTCGCCGATCGTCTTGGTGGGGTTCAGCGACGACAGGCTGTCCTGGAAGATCATCGCGACGTCGTTGCCGCGGACCTTGCGAAGCTCCCTCTCGGGCAGCCCCACCAGCTCGCGGCCCGCGGCGCGGATCGAGCCGCCGACGATCCGGCCCCCCGGGGGCAGCAGCCCCAGGATCGACAGCCCGAGCATCGACTTGCCGCAGCCGGACTCACCCACCAACCCGAGCGTCTCCCCCTCGTCGATCGCCAGGTCGACGTTGCCGACCGCCTGCACGACCGATCGTGACAGGCGGATGTGCGTGGAGAGATCGGTGACCTCTAGCGCCGGTGGCATTCCCAGCTCAGGCCTCAGCGGCGGCGCAGACGGACATCGAACGCGTCACGCAGCGCGTCCCCGATCAGGTTGCACGACAGCACCACCAGCACAAGGCACGCCCCAACCGGGTACACCAGCCACCAGTACCCCTCCGAGACGTAGTTCTGCGCATTGCCGAGCATGTCGCCCCACGAGACGGCCGGATACTGCAGACCGAAGCCCAGAAAGCCAAGATAGGCGAGCGCCAGGATCGCGTCGGCGATCTGAAAGGTGGCGTTGACGATCACGACCGAGAGCGCGTTGGGGATCAGGTGGCGCAGCACCAGTCGCGAGCGCTTGGAGCCCATCACGCGCGCCGCGTAGACGAAGTCGCGCTCGCGCAGCGTGAGCACCTCGCCGCGCACCAGCCTGGCCGGCACAAGCCAGGAGAAGGAGCTGAGCACCAGCGCCTCCTCCAGCACCGTGGCGCTGTACTTGGTCGCGAGCACCAGCACGATCAAAAGGAACGGGATCGACAGCAGCACGTCGACGAAGCGCATCATGATGTTGTCGACGATCCCGCCCGCGAGGCCCGACACCGCGCCGTAGACGGTCCCGAACGCGATCGCGATGAACGCGGCCAGAAAGCCGACCTCGAGCGCCGACTGCCCGCCGAGCATGATCCGCCCCAGCTCGTCGAAGCCGTTCTCGTCGGTGCCCAGCGGATGCGCCCCGCCCGGAGGCAGGTCGGTGATCAGCGGGTTGGTCAGAACCTGATTGGTGTGGTAGACGAGCGGGCCGACGAAGCAGAACAGGACGAAGAAGACCAGCACCAGCACGCCGACCACCGCCAGGCGGTTGTCCAAGAACTCGCGCAGCGCGAGCTTCCACCCGGAGGCGATGACCTGCACCTCGCCGCCCTCGGGCATGCCGGGGCCGCCCGGCGGGGGCGCTCCGAGCAGGCCGCCGGGAAGCGGGACCGTCTCAGCCAAGGCGGATCCTCGGGTCGGCGGCCGCGACAGCCACATCCGCGAGCAGGTTGCCGAGCACGGTCAGGATCCCCGTCGCGATCGTGTACGCCAACAGGATGTTGTAGTCCAGGTTGCCCAGCGCCGTGAAGAACAGCATCCCGATGCCGGGGTAGTTGAACAGGTACTCGGTCAGCAGGTTGCCGGCCACGAGGTTGGGGATCGACAGGCCGACCAGCGTGATCATCGGCAGCGACGCGTTTCGCAGCAGGTGGCGCATCAGCACGGCGCGCTCCGACAGCCCCTTGGCCCGTGCCAGGCGGATGTAGTCCTGCGCCAGGGCATCCAGCGCCGAGGAGCGCATGTAGCGGCTGAAGGAGGCGACGTTGATCGCCGCGAGCGTCACGATCGGCAGCGTCATCTGCAGCGGGTGGGTGATCGCGCCCCACAGGGTCGTGACCTGATCTGAGACCACCGGCGGGAAGATGCCCCAGTCCAGCGCCAAAAACTGGATCAGGATCAGCCCCAGAAAGAACGACGGCATCGAGTACAGGACGAAGTTCATCGTCGTGACGGTGTAGTCGCCGATCGAGTTGCGCTTCACCGCCTGCGCGATCCCCAGCGGCATCGCGATCAGCAGCGAGAGCACGAGCGCCGCGCCCGACAGATACGCGCTGCGCGGCGCGTTCTCCTTGAACAGGGCCGTGACGGACTGATCCAGCTTGTAGGAGTAGCCGAAGTTGCCGTGGATCAGGTTCCCCAGGTAGGTGATGAACTGCGCCAGCTCGGGCCGGTCATAGCCGTGCTGGCGGTTCCAGGCGCGCACGGCCGCCGGCTGCGCCTTGGCGCCCAGGACCGAGTAGACGGGGCTTGGCGACAGCAGGTGAAGCAGCAGGAAGGTGACCAGCGAGATGCCGAACATCACGACGACGGCCACCGCGAGCCGACGGACGATGTAACCGATCATCCGCCGGCCCGCCGCATCAGATCGCTCGCGACGCTCACCGAACCCCGCTCGTGCGCTGGCCGGCCGTCGTCACTCGCGGTCCTCGTGGCCCCCTAGCCCTGCTTGTTGAGCCACCAGTACTGCGGGAACCACTGCTGCTGGGTCATCGCGGTCCAGCCCTCGGGCGGGCCGCCGACCTTGTTTGAGACCGCCAGCAGGTAGTCGCCGTCGGGCATAAAGAACACCGGCAGGGACTTGGTCAGGTAGGAGGCCTCGGCGATGACCGCCTTGGGGTCGCCGCCGAACACCGAGGTGTCGATCAGCTTGTTGGCGATCGGGTCGTTGTAGTCGCCGAGGTTGAACCCGCCACCGGGGTTGAAAACACCGTCCATCGTGGGGTAGTAGTCCATGAACAGGCCGCCGTAGTTGTTCACGCCCCAGTCGTTGGTGTACTTGGCCGCGGCCGGGTTCTGGTCGTTGTAGTTCGACGTCAGGAAGTTGAACGTCTTGGTCTGCAGGGTGATCGTGATCCCAGCCGCCTGCTTGGCCTCCGAGGCGACGGCCTCGGACTCGAGCGCGCCGGTCGTCGAGACCGACTCCGGCTGGTTTGCCCAGACGAACGAGATCGGGGTGCCGGCCGGGATGCCGGCGCCGCACTCGCCCGGCCCCGTGCCGGGCTTCTGGCAGGTGGTCTGCCCGCCGGGCACGACCTTCCAGCCGTGCGACTTCAGCAGCGCCACCGCCGCCGCCGGGTCAAACGGGTATGGCGGGTTGGTGGCGTCAGGCGGCGCGTACGGGGACAGCGGCGCCGAGGGCACGGGCCCGTAGGCGGTGACCGCCGCCCCCTTGTAGACGCCCTTGATGATCGCCGGCTGATCGATCAGGTGATCGATCGCGGCTCGCACGTACTGCTGGGCGATCACGTTGTCAAAGTCGTTGGTCTTGTCCTTGAAGTTGATGATGCCGCCAAACCAGCCCCAGCCGGGGCCGCCGAAGACGTAGATCCCCTGCTGCTTGAGCGCGGGCGCCTCGGCGAGCTGCGAGGGATCGAGGCCCACCATGATGTCCAGGCTCCCGGCGCGCAGCGCATTGAGCTCTGAGGTGAAGCCGGTGTAGGTGTTCACGTCAAGCTGCGAGAAGACGGGCTTGGGGCTGCCGCCGTAGTTGGGATTGGGGACCAGCACGTAGGAGCTGTTGGTGGGGTTGAAGCTCTTGATCGTGAACGGCCCGTTGCCGTCCTTCCACAGCGGGTTGGTGCCGAAGGTGGCGACCGTCGAGCCCTGCTTGTTGAGGTAGTCGTAGATCTTCTTTGCCACCGCCGGGTTGGTCCAGTCGTTGAGGTGCGGACCGCCGGTCTTGTCGATGTTCCACAGCGTGGAGGGCATCAGGTAGGTGTTGTTGGTGTCCGCCAGCTGGTTGTTTAGGAAGAAGCCCGGGTTGTAGGCCTTGTTCAGGTGGAAGACCACGGTCGTCGGCGTGGGCGCCGTCGCCTTGACGACGTTGAGCGGGAACTCGCCGGGCACGTACTGGCCCCAGTTCGCCGGGGACTCCGTCACCGCCGCGCGGAGGATGTAGTACCAGAACAGCAGGTCCTTGGAGGTGACCGGGGTGCCGTTGCCCCACTTCAGGCCGGACTTCAGCGTCACCGTGTAGGTCTTGTCGCCGTCGCTTGGCACCGGCGGCCCGGCCGCCGCCGACAGGGCGTAGTCGACGACCGGACGCGCCCCGGTCGGGCCCGCGTACAGCGGCATGTAGATCTCGGACAGAAGCGACACCGTGCCGGTCGACGTGTTGGCGCCCGGCGCGATCGGCATGATGTAGGTGGGGGTCTGGCCGGTCAGCTGCCCCTGGGTGATCGTGCCGCCGGACTGCGGCGTGCCCTGCGGAGGAAGCTGGCCGTAAAGCACGGTGCCCAGCGCGGCCTCCGTCTGGTTTGCGTTGTTGGCGCTCGCGCTGGTCGTGCTCTTGGCCGAGCTCGATGCGCTGCTCGAGCTGCCGCTCGAGCCGCACGCGGCGATCGCCAGCGAGGCTCCCGCCACCAGTGCCGCCGTCGCGAGCCTGCGACGGCCGAAATGGGCCGCTCTCCCCAGAACGGCCGCGCCCCATACGCGGGGCCTGCCGGAACTCATATCCATGTACCTCCGTAGAAGGGCATGCACCTCAGCACGCAACGTTTTGAAGGCCAACACCGTCGCCTTCGATGTGATTCTCCCAGATTCCTCCCCTCGTGCCCTCAATCTAGCGCGCCGCGGCCGCGCGCGCAAAGCCCAAACCGCCCGCGGGCCGGCGGCCGAGCGCGCCGCGGGCATGCCCCCGCGGCCGGCCGTGGCCCGCTCACACGAGCACGGTCCCGGCTAGGCTCACTGCCCGCCGCCCTCGTAGCTCAATGGACAGAGCACGCGCCTCCTAAGCGCGGGATGCAGGTTCGATTCCTGCCGGGGGCATCGGCGGCAGGCGGCCTCAGCGGTGGCCGGCCGGGACGCGCTGGGCGGGCGGCCGGGTGCTCGGCGCGCTGGGCGGGCGGCCGGGTGCTCGGCGCGCTGGGCGGGCGGCCGGGTGCTCGGCGCGCTGGGCGGCAGGGGGCGGGCGCCGAGCTGGCGACGGCCGCGGGGCAGCTGCCGTCAGCGGCGATCGGGGCGCTCGGGATAGATGTCGTCGATCGTCGTCAGCGCCAGGTAGGGGGCGCCCGCCGCCCGTTCGATCGCCGCGGCCCCGCCGGCGAGCCGGTCGCAGATCGCGAGCACCCCGCAGACGGCGTGCCCCTCCTCGCGGAGCGCCTCGAGCGCCCGGAGCGTGGAGCCGCCGGTGGTCACCACGTCCTCGACCAGCATGCACAGCTCGCCCGCGGCAAGGGGCGGGCCCTCGATCCGGCGCGCCAGGCCATGGGACTTGCGCTCCTTGCGAACGAAGAAGCCCTTCACGTCGGCGCCGCCGGCGAGCGCGGCGCAGGCGATCGGGTCGGCGCCCATCGTCATTCCTCCCACCGCGGTGGCGCCCCATTCCCTCGCCTGGGCCGCCACCAGCTCGGCCAGCGCCGCAAAGCCCGCTGGACGCAGGATCGCGCGCTTGGCGTCCACGAGGTACTGGGCGACCTGGCCGCTGGTGAGCGTCACCTCCCCGATCACCAGGGCGTGCTCGCGAAGCTCGCAGATCAGCCGCGTGCGCGCGTCCACGTCACCTGCGGTCGCCGTCGGTCAGCGGTAGTAGGTGTCGACCCAGTCACCGATCGCCAGCCAGTTGTAGACGGATACCGCGTCGGCGATCGCAAGCCGCATGCAACCGTGGCTGGCGGGGTAGTCGGGCGCCGGATCGTAGCCGTGGATCGCATAGCCGCGGATGAAGAAGTCCGAGTAGTACATGCCGTCCGGGAGGTAGCCGGGCACGCGATCGTAGATGCGAAAGCTCCCGAGGATCGTCGGCGTAGACGGCTTGCCGGAGCTGATCGGATAGATCGCCTGCACCCGGCCGCCCTGTACGAGCGCCAGAAGCTGGTGGGTCAGGTCGCCCTCCGCGTGGCGCCCCTGACCCGGGTAGCGAACGGCAAAGCGCCCGCGCCCGTCCAGCAGCGCCGTGATCGTGCGGGCATCCGCGGACGTGTCGCCCTCCCCCCAGCCCAGCAGCCGGTGGTATGCGTCCAGCGCCAGGCGCATCCCCGCGTCCAGGACGCCGGTCTGGCGCAGGTAGATGTGAAGCATCCGCAGTCGTCGTTGCATCAGCACGACCAGACGCCCCTCCGACCCGGGGTGGAGGCGCTCGGCGAGCACGGCGATCCCGCGCTCGACCACGAACGCGCCCATCGCCGCGTCCTCGGCGTGAGCGCATTTGATCCTGAGCGTGCCCGGCGCGCGGGCCGAGAAGGAGGCGGAGAATGTCCCCAGCGCACCGCCGCGCCACGGCCTGACGCGGACGACGCGCTCAGCGATGATCCGATGGTCGAGCGTCGCCTCAAGCTCGACCGTCTGACCGGAGGCATAGGGCCAAACGAAGCCGCGCACGCCCACCGCGCGACCGGGGACCGTCACCAGCGAGGAGCCGACGCGGAAGACGTCGCTCAGGTGAACGCGCGCACGCACCGGGGCGACCGGCGCGGCGGCGACCGGCGCAGCGGCGGACGGCGTGGAGGCGGACGGCGCGGCGGCGGACGGCGCGGCGGGGGACGGAGCCGCCCGGACGTGCGCGGAGCGAATCCTCGCGCGAGCCGCTTGCGCGGCTGCGGGCAGGACGATCGGCCCGGCCCCAAGCACGCCGCACAGCAGGAGCAGGCTTCGCAGCACGGTCACGGGGGCGATGGAGCGTCTCGGCATCGGGAGAACCCTAACCGGACGCAGCCGCATCGGAAGACAACGCTAACCGCGCGGAGCGCCTCAGGCCACGGAGCGCCCGCCGGCCCTGGGTGCCGACAGCGGCAAGGTGGCGGCGCCCACGACCAGCCAGGAGGCGGCGATCAGCCCCAGGATCGGCAGCGCCGGCCACCGCAGCTGGTTGACGCCGAGCGCCAGCGCATTGTTGGCCGCGTGAAGCGCCATGCACGGATACAGCGAGCCGGTTCGCCAGCGCAGCAGGCACAGCACGAAGCCCAGAAGGGCCAGTGGTGCCAGGAACACCGCTGGCGCCGAGCCCAGGTGGGCCGCCCCGAAGAGCGCCCCGGTCACGAGCGCCGCGATCCAAGGAGCCAGATCCACCCGTCCGATCCTGGCCGGCAGCTCGCGCAGCGTCCCGAACAGGAAGCCGCGGAAGAACAGCTCCTCGGCGATCGGCGCCAGCACGCACACGAACACGGCCGCCGCGACCAGCGCCGCGGTGCTGTGCGTGACCCCGAGGTCGCTGGGCAGCCGGTCGGTCTGATGCAGGTCGAGCGCGTCGCTGTAGACGGCGCTCGCGCCGTAGTAGACGATGGCCGCGATCGCCAGCGCAGCCGCGCCACGACCGAGCGCCACGCGGCGGTAGCCGAACTGCGACGCCCGCGGACGCCCCCGGACGGCGGCGAGGGCCAGCGCAGTCGCCACAAAGCAGGCGTCGAACGCGATGTCGGCCGCGATGTTGGCCGCCGGGCTGGGGTGCGAGAGGCTGGAGCCGAACGCGTGGGCGACCAGATCGACCACGATCGTCGCCACGGATCCCAGCACCAGGCCGACGAGCAGAGCGATCGGCGCCGTCCACACCGGCCAGGAGGCGCGATCGCCGGCATCAGCGGAGGGCATCGACTGCCTGCGCACCGGGGGGCATCCTGGGCCAGGTTAGGCGCAGCGCCGCCGCTGGGCTTACGTCCACAGGCGGTCCAGCAGCGGCGCGAGCTCCGTGAGGGTCGAGATCGTCAGCGCGGGCGGGGGCGCGACGCCCTCCCGAGCGCCGGCTCGGTTGAGCAGCACCGCCCGGATGCCGCAGCGAAGCGCCCCCTCGACGTCCTCGCGCAGGCTGTCGCCGATGTGCACCGCTCGCCGCGGCTGGGCGCCCGCCAGCTCGAGCGCGAAGCGGAAGATCGCACCATCTGGCTTGGCGGCGCCGACCGCCGCCGAGGTGACCACGGCGTCCAGCAGCGGGGCCAGGCCCGCATGCTCGAGCACGCCCTCAAGCGAGACGTCCCAGTTGGACACCGCCACCGCCGCAAGCCCGGCCTCACGCGCGCCGACCAGCGCAGGGCGCGCGTCCTCGAATGCCTCAAACGACAGCGAGGCCATGAGCGCGTCGGCGAGCTCGCCGAGGTCGCCGAGCCCCGCGCGGACCTCACCGGGCAGCGCGTCGCGCATCGCCGCCGCGCACCGACGCCTCAGCTCGCGCAGTCCTGCATCGTCACGCCCCATCTGCATGTGCGACCGGTAGAAGCGGATCTCGGCCGCAAGCGCGGCGCTGGCCTGCTGCTCGGAGATCTCGCAGCCGAAGCGCTCGCCGAGCTCGCGCACCAGCGCCGGGGCCGGCGGGCGAAGCGCCACCAGCGTGCCCAGCGCATCGATCAGCAGCGCGCGCGATGCCCAGCCCCGGCGGCTGCGGCCGGCCGTCGCCGCACGGCGGCCACCGCAGATGACGACGGGACGAGCGCGCGGCATCGGCGGCGATGCTCCCAGATCGTCTGCGCCGCGCGGCGGGCGGCAGGATCGAGCCCGCGCGGGCCGAAGATCCCGGATGGCTAAACTCGCCGCCACAGCGCAGCCGCCAGCGGGCGAGCAGGGCCTGCGGCGAGCCCGCCGGCGCGGCACACCGGCCCGCCGACCGAAGAGCACCCGACCGCCATGAGCCGACGTGAACGACAGCGCCGCCGCCGGCGTAACCGCGGCTCCTCGCTGAAGCGGTTCTTCGCGCTCACGGTGGTGCTGGTCGCCGGCGCGAGCGCCGTGGGGCTGATCGCGTTGGCCGGCTGGGTGATCAACGTGGCCGACTCCGCTCCGCCGCTGGCCTCGCTGAAGATGTTCCAGCCCGGCTCGCCCTCGGAGGTGTTCGCGGCCGATGGCACGCCGCTGGGCTACATCTACTCGCCGGACGTCCACTACGCCGTCTCATCGGGCCAGATCCCGGAGGTCGTCAAGCAGGCGACGATCGCGATCGAGGACCGCCGCTTCTACCAGCATGGCGCGCTGGACTACGTCGGGATCCTGCGCGCGGCGATCAAGGACGCGCTCAGCGGGGGGTCGCAGCTGCAGGGCGCATCGACGCTGACGATGCAGCTGATCGACAACCTGTACCTGCAGAGCCTTCGCCGCACGCGTGACATCCGCTACAAGATCATCCAGGCAAAGCTCGCGATGGAGCTGTACGCCGCGCACACCAAGTCCTGGATCCTCACCGGCTACCTCAACAACGTGCCCTACGGAACAGTGGGCGGGCAGACGGCCTACGGGGTCCAGGCGGCGTCGTACCTGTTCTTCGACAAGCCCGTCTGGCGGCTCGACCTCGCGCAGGCCGCGCTGCTGGCCGGCCTGCCGCAGGCGCCGTCGCTCTACAACCCGTTCATCGACCCCGCCGCCGCTCGCGCCCGCCGCCAGGAGGTGCTGCAGGCGATGGCGACGGCCCACTACATCACCCAGGCGCAGGCGGCACGGGCCGAGCGCGAGCCGCTGCAGGTCAGGCCGGACGACAGCTTCCTTGTGCGGCGGGATCCGTACGTGTTCGACTTCATCGAGCAGCAGGCCGCACAGGACCTGTGCCCCAGCCACCCCGGCAACTGCCCGGTGCTCAGCGACGGCCTGAAGATCTACTCGACGATCGACCTGCGCAAGGAGGCGATCGCCGAGCAGGCGATCCGAAACCACGAGGCGCTGCTGGCGGTGCAGGCGCCCGGTCACGGCTCCGCCGCGGCCGGCCTGGCGTCGATCGACGTGTCAAACGGTCACATTCTCGCGCTGGCCAACTCCTCCAGCTACAGCCAGACGACCTTCGACTACGCCACGCAAGCCCATCGCCAGCCGGGGTCGTCGTTCAAGGTATTCGCGCTGATGACGCTGATTCACGACTTCGACGGCAACCCGAACACGACCCTGTACGTGTCGAAGTTCCTACCCGCCGGCTGGCTGCCCGTCGACCCAACCTGGTCGGTGCACACGGCGGAGCTCACCTACCTGGGGACGATCAACGTCACGGAGGCGACGATCGTCTCGGACAACACGGTGTACGCCCAGCTCGCCGCCGATCTGGGCTGGAGCCGGCTGGATGCCACCGCGCACGCGATGGGCGTGACCTCGCCGCTTGACGGCAACCCGGCCGAGGTGATCGGGGGTCTGAGCTACGGCGTGACACCCCTTGAGATGGCCGACGCCTACGCGACGCTGGCCAACGGCGGGGTCCACATCCCGCCCACGATCATCAACAGGATCGTGTTCCCCGACGGCAGCGTCCGCTACTTCGGCAACCCGCCCCGGACCCGGGTGTTCCCCTACAACCAGGCGTACGAGGGCACCAGCGTGCTCAAGCAGGTGATCACCTCCGGCACCGGCACGCCCGCCAACTACGGCTGCCCCGCCGCGGGCAAGACCGGAACCGCCGAGAACGGCGACAACGCCTGGTTCGTGGGCTACACGCCGCGGATGTCGACGGCCGTCTGGGTGGGCTATCCGCAGGGCAACATCCCGATGGTCGACGGCTTCGGCGCGTCGCTGGCCGCGCCCATCTGGCACGACTACATGCAGGCGGCCTCAGGCGGCTACTGCGGCGACTGGCCGGCCCCGGCCGTTCCGTTCGTGGGTACCCAGTTCCTCGGCGACGTCTACCACTACGCGGTGGCGGCCGCGCCGACGCCCCCGCCGTCCGCCGGCCGCCATCAGCGGTCGGCCTCGGGTGCGGGCAACGGGGGCGCCACGCTTGGCGGCACCCCCGCGGGGGCCGGCCAGGGCCAGGGTGGGCCCGCAGGCACGGGCGCCGGGAGCGGAGCCGGCGGCACCACGTCACCGGGCGCGGGCGGCACGGGCGCGGGCGGCACGGGCGCGGGCGGCACCGGTCCGGCACCTCCCGGGGCCGGCGCAAGTCCGCCCCCGGCCGGAGGCGCCGGAGCCGCGTCGGGCACTGGCGCGACGGGGGCCGCGGCCGGCGCCGGCGGCTGAGCGAGACCGCGGCTGGCTCGAGTCGGCGCGGGGCAAGGCGCCCGCGCGACCGGGCTCCGACGGGCGAGCGCTGCAGCTGGCTGGGCGAGCGGGTCCGGGGACCGAGCGCCGGCCAGGGCGGGCATCGGCGGCCACCGCGGGCCGCGCGGCGACCCTCCGTGCCGTCTAACTGCTGGTAGCGTTGTCGCACCGCCGCGGGCTCGCGGCACGAATCGAACGGTAGACAGCGGATGCCAAAGGAAGAGAAGGTCGAGCTCGAGGGCGAGGTGGTCGAGGCCCTGCCCAACGCGATGTTCCGCGTCAAGCTCGACGGCATGGACCGCGTGGTGCTCGGCCATGTGGCGGGCAAGATGCGCCGCTTCCGGATCCGGATCCTGCCCGGCGACCGGGTCCGCGTGGAGCTGTCGCCCTACGACCTCGACCGCGCGCGGATCGTCTACCGCCACCGCTAGCGCGGAGGCCGGGCCCCGTTCGCGAGCTCGAGCTGATCCAGGCCCTGCGAGAGGCGCTCGCCGGCGGCGGCGCCGCTGCGGCCGAGCGCCGGGAGCAGGGCACGGCGGTCGGCCTCGAGCACAGCCGCGCGGCCGGCCATCGCGGCGGGCACGGCGGACGCATCCTGCGCTGGATCGGTGACGACGCGTCGGTCGTGGCCGCCTCGGGCTGCGCCGTGACATCCGTCGACACGCTCGTCGAGGGCGTGCACTTCAGGGCCCGGGACCTGTCGGCGGCCGAGATCGGGGCGCGCGCGATGGGCTGTGCGCTGTCTGACCTGGCGGCGATGGCGGCCAGCCCCGGTGAGGCCTATCTCACGCTGGCTCTGGAGCCCGGCACCGAGCTTCGCTACGCGCTTGAGCTGATCGGGGGGGCGCGGGAGCTGGCCGATCGCTGCGGCGCAACGATCGCCGGCGGGGATGTCAGCTCGTCCTCGGTTCTTAGCGTCACCGTCACGGTCGTCGGCTGGGCTTCTGACCCGGGCGAGCTGGTCGGGCGCGACGGGGCGCGTCCGGGCGACCTGGTCGCGGTCACGGGCGCGCTCGGGGGGGCGGGCGCGGGACTCGCGCTGATCGAGGGGAAGGTGGACGCCGCGGTGGTGGCCGAGCAGGCTAGACGCGCGCTGCGCGAGCGCTATGCCCGGCCCTCGCCCCGCCTGGCCGCCGGGCACGCGCTGGCCGAGCTGGGGGCGACCGCGATGATCGACCTCTCAGATGGCCTGGCGACCGACGCCGGCCACCTGGCGCGGGCCGGCGGGGTGACGCTGGAGATCGATCTCGATGCGCTGCCGCTTCAGTCAGGGGTGGATGAGGTCGCCACCGCGCTGGGCAAGCGGGCGGCGGCGTTCGCCGCCACCGCCGGCGAGGACTTCGAGCTGTGCGCCTGCGTCCCGGCGGCGGCGCGTGCGCTCGTGGAGCGCCGCTGGGAGCGCGAGCTCACACGCGCCGGGGCCTCGGCAGACCAGCGCCCGCCGCTGACCTGGGTAGGCCGCGTGCTCGCCGGCGATGGGGAGCTTGTGCTGCTCGGCGCCGATCGGCCCCTGAGCGGCTTTGAGCACCGCACCTGAGCGGCCTTCGGCGGGCCACCTGAGCGGTCTTCGGCGGCGCGCCTGAGCGGCCTTCGGTGGCACCTGAGCGGTCTTCGGCGGCGCGCCTCGGAGAAGCCGGCTGAGGCCAGGCGATCTACCGGAGGCTCGCGCACGCCTTGGCGCGCGTTCAGTCGGCGGCGGCGAGCAGCTCGATCCGGTTGCCCCACGAGTCAGCGGCGTAGAACCTGCGGGTGCGGGGAATGGCGCCGTCCCATTGCACCGTGATGCCGGCCGCGGTCAGGCGCGCGGCGATCAGGTCAAGGTCGAAGTGGTCGACGAGGATGGCCGGATGGGCCTTGGTCGCCGGCGAGAAGTCGTCTGTCACGCCAACGTGGAGCTGTTGGCCGCCGCAGGCAAACCACACCCCGCCGCGGCGACGAAGGGCGCTGGGCTTTTCCAGCTCCGGAAGGCCGAGCAGGTCACGGTAGAACCTGCGGGCGTCGCTCTCGCCTCTGACCGGCGCGGCGACCTGTACGTGGTCCAACCCGATGATCGGCACCGGAGCACGGTAGCGAAGGTGGCTGCCGGGCGTACCCGGCCGAGATGTTCAAGAACCGCAGCGCCAACGCTAGGGCGCCGGACAGGGACCGTCCGGGCGGCGGACGGGCGGCTCGATCGCGCCGAGCAGACGGCGGACGATCGCGTCCGCGACCTGGATCGCGTCCACGCGGTACTCGCCGCGGCCGATCCGCTGCTGGATCTCGGTTATGCGCATGCCGCGATTCGCCTCCGATATCGGCTGTCGTAGACCAATCAACTCAGGGCATTGTCTCGGCATCGCCGGACCACGCCTGCACGGGCCGGCGCGGGCGCTGGACGCTTTGCCAGAGCCCCCGAGTGGCTGGCCGGACGCTCCTCGCGCTCGAGCGTCGGCTGCGCCGGCGACACGGACAGCCGGCGCCGCAGGCGCCCGGGCCGTTCCCCACCAGCGGGCGCGATCCGGGCGGATCGGTCCGGATCGGGCCGGAGCGATCCAGGCGGATCGGGCCCGGCCGGGCGATCGGGCCGGCGCGATCCGGTCGGATCGGGCCCGGCCGCGCGGCGCTGTCGCTGCCGCGCCGGCGGATCCGGCAGATCAGCCCGACGGGACCCGGGCTGGACCCAGCGGCTGCACGGACCTCAGGCGGGCGAACACGATGATCCGCTGCGCCGCGCTGTAGATCGGGTTGCAGGCCGACAGCACCAGGCGCTCGTAGCCCACGTTGTCGATCACCGAGATGTCCGTCGGCAGGACGATCCGCAGGTACTGCACCACGTAGGTGAAGCGCCCGTAGGGCATCGTGATCACGATCCGGTCGCCGTGATGCAGCTCATTGAGGAAGCGGAACGGGGCCAGGTAGGTCGTCCGATGGCCGGCGATCGCGACTGTCTCGCCCATGCCCGGAAGCGCGGTCTGCGGATAGTGGCCGGGGCCCTCCTCCAGGTCCCGGGTGCTCGTGCCCTGCACGATGTTGTAGGTGTTGCCGAGCCTCGGGATCTGGATCTGTCCGATCGCGTCGCCGTCCGAGACCTGGGCCAGCTCTCGGCGCGCCAGGTAGGCGATCCGCTCACGGGTGGCGCGCAGCGAGTCAAGCGCCCGGCGGCTGCCTCGATCCAGAGGCGCCGAGCGGTAGCTGAGGTAGCGACGGTCCACGTGCGAGCGCATGATCAGCCCGATCGCGGCTGTGACCGGCTCCTGCCAGACCAGCGTGATCCCCGCATCCAGCGCCAGCAACACCCCCGCGAGGATCAGCACCGACGAGATGTCCCGAACGATTCGTCGCAGCATCGGCTCAGTGGCGAAGCGCGGACCCGGTCCCGCCAAGCGAGCCGGGCCCCGCATAGCTCAACGGCCCGCGCACGGTCACCGCAACTTGCGCCGCCCGGGCAGATCGCGCCACCGTGACACAGAGCACGAGGACCCAGGCGAGCGCTCCCAGCAGCACGCTCCACGCGGCCAGCGCGCCGAGCCCGATCCCATGGCCGGCCAGCAGCAGCGCAAGCTGCCAGACGAGCCCCCCGGGGCCGTAGCCCAGATGGCCGGCGTAGTAGACCGCGATCAGCGCCGGCGGGACCAGCCCGGCGGCGACCAGCGCAAGGCGAAGCACCGCCGGCAGGCGCAGGTCGGGGTTGACCGCCCACAGCCACAGGTGCAGCGCCGGCATCAGCGCGAGCGCGGCGAACGGGTTCTCAAGCCAGATCGCCAACGCGGCCGCACACAGGACCAGCAGAGTGGCGGCGAGCACGCCCGCGGTGGCCGGCTGGAGGGCCGGCGGCCCCTCCCGCGCTGGCGTGGACCACGGCCGGGCGGCGGGCGCTGGCCGCGGTCGGACAGCTTGCGTGGACCACGGCCGGGCGGCGGGCGGCTGAACGCCGGTGGCGGCACCCGGCAGCTGCCCTCTGGGCGCGCGCCCGGTCCGATCCGAGGCGGACCCGGTCTGCGCCACCACCCTCGCAGCACGAGCCGAGCTGCCTGCGGCCTGAACCGAGCCGCCGCGGGCCGAAGCCAACGCGCGCCCGGCCCGGGCGCCCCTGGCGCGCCCCGATGCGCGGCGGCCCGCTGCGCTCCCGCGCTGAGCCAGCTGCCACAGGCGCCCGACGCCCAGGAGCCCTGTCGCGGCCACCAGCGCCGCCAGCCCGAGCGTGATCCGCGCGCCGGCGCCCGCGCGCAGCACGCCCGGCGCCAGCGGGCCCGGAGGCGATGGGAGCACGCCTGCCAGCGCGGCGACCAGCACGACCGCCCCGGCGGCCGCGAACGGCACCGCGGCGGCGAGCACCAGTCCCGTCGAGGGCAGAACCCGTCCCCCACGCCGCTGCGCTCGCGCCGCCGCGTCGATCGCGACCAGGATCAGCGGCACCAGCAGCGCGATCGACAGAGCCGCGAGCCCGCCACCGGGAATGACCCGGCCGTCCAGGATCAGGTAGGAGGCCGGCGGGGGCACCGCGGGCCCCGCATCCAGCGCCGAGATGGCGGACAGAACCGCGTGGCCGACGTCGGTCACCTGGCCGGGGCCCGCCACCGGCTCGGCCGCTGCCGGCCCGTCCTCGCCGGAGAGCGACAGCTCGACGGCGGGGATGCCAGCCGCGTTCAGCGGGCCCTGCAGGCCGGGCGTGAGCGGGAACGCGAGGTGCGCGAACTGCGCTCCCAGCCCGGGAGCGCCCGCCGACAGCGAGGCCTGCGAGCCGAGCTGGGCCGCCAGCGTGTTGCGAAGCATCGTCGGAGCCAGCACGCGGCTGGACGACCACGGCATCACCACCTGCGGCCCGGGGTTCGCGGCGGCGACGTCGCCGAGCACGATCGCCGCGTCGACGGGGCCGGGCAGCTCGCCCACCAGGCGTCGCTCGCCGAGCGCACCGGCCGAGCCGCTGACCGACGCCAGCACGACCGTCCTGTGAAGCGTCTCGCCGCCGAGGTCGCGCGCCAGCTCGAGCAGCATCGCGGTCGGCGAGGCTCCCGCAAGGCCGGGCAGATCTCGCGGCGCCACGATCGCGACGCTTCCGGCCTGCATCCCGGGCAGCACTCCGACGACGTTCTCGAGCGTCGCCGGCTTGCCGGCAGCGTCGGCCCGGAAGGTGTCGACCGTGGTCTGAAAGCCGTCGGCCCGCAGGGTGGAGGCGACCTGCGCGGCAAGCGCGTCGTCGCCACTTGATCCCGGCAAGCGGATCGGATCGCCCCCCTGGATCGATCTCATGGCCGCGCTCACCCGCGCGCCGGCGAAGGCCGCTGGGGCCAGCGGCGTGCTGAGAGCACCCTGCTGGCCGGGCAGCGAGAAGGCGAGCACCGCCAGCGCCAGAGCCGCGACGACCAGGCCCGCCCGGTAGATCCGCGGATCGAGCATCGCGCAGAGGTTATCCCCCAGGCCACCACCGGGAGTGGCGCCGCGACGGGCCTTTCGCCCGCTGCCTTTTAACCTAGAAGGTGGATTGGTCGAGGCAACCGCCCCAGAGCGCTGCGCCAGGATCCTGCTCGTCGACGACGAGCAGTCGATCCAGACGCTGCTGTCCTACCCGCTGCGCAAGGAGGGCTACGAGGTCGTCCAGGCCACGGACGGCCGGCAGGCGCTCGAGCGCTTCGAGGAACAGCGGTTCGACCTCGTCGTGCTTGACCTGATGCTGCCGCGGGTCGACGGGCTGGAGGTCTGCCGGCGGCTGCGCAGCCGCAGCTCCGTGCCGATCATCATGCTGACGGCGAAGTCCGAGGAGATCGACAAGGTCGTCGGGCTCGAGCTGGGTGCGGACGACTACATCACCAAGCCGTTCTCGCTGCGCGAGTTCTCAAGCCGAATCAAGGCGGCGCTGCGCAGGGCAGAGATGAGCCGTCCGGACCGGACCGATCCCGACGAGGCGCCGCTGGAGGTGCTGGATCTTCGGATCGACTTCCCCAAGCGAACGGTCCGCGTGCGCGGGCGCGAGGTCGCGCTCACCTACGTCGAGTTCGAGATCCTCTCGGCGCTCGCGCGCTCCCCCGGGCGCGTGTTCACCCGCGACATGCTGCTGTCGCGCATCTGGGGCGACTCGGCCTACCGGGACCCGCGCACGATCGACGTCCACATCCGCCACCTGCGCGAGAAGGTGGAGCGCGACCCTAAGGATCCGCAGTACCTGTTCACCGTGCGAGGGGTGGGCTACCGCTTCCGGGACTCGGACCCGGAGTGAGCGCAGCGGTGCGCGGATGCGCCAGCAAGCGCCCTACCGGCTGATCCAGCCGATCTTTGAGGAGCCGGCCGCGCCGCGGGGCCAGCGGCCGAGCCGGTGGCGCGCCGGACATCCGCGGCGCTCACGCTCGGCGAGGCCCCGACTGACGCTCACAAGCCGGCTGCGGCTCTCGCTCTCAAACCGCCTGGCGCTGATGTTCCTGGGGGTCACGCTGCTGGCGGTCGGTGCGCTGTACGTGTACGTGGCGCCCGGGCTTCAGAGCCGCCTCATGGATCAGAAGCTCGCCGCGCTGGCCTACGCCGCGCGGACGCACACCGGCGCGCTGCGCCGGGCGCTGGGCGGCCCGGCTCCTGCGCGGGAGCTGCGGCGGCTGGCGGATCTGACCGCCAGCGCGTCCGGCGACCGCGTCACGGTGCTGGCGGTCAACCGGGCGCTCGGCATGCCGCAGCTGTCGGTGGCGCTGGACTCGGAGGGGCCACAGCCTGGACCGCCGATCGGCCTGGGCGTGGCACGCCGCGCTCTGTCGCGCGCCACGCTCAGCGTCGGCGCGCAGCAGAGCCGCGCGGGGGAGACCGCGCAGGCCGCCGTGCCGGTCGCCGACCACGGATCGATCGACTGGGTGATCGTGCTGTCGGCGCCGCTTGCGGACGTGATGCGCACGGTCGGCACCGTCCGGCGCGAGGTGCTGGTGGCCGGGCTGATCGCGCTCGCGATCGCGCTCGTGGCCGGCTACTTCGTGGCCCGGGCGCTCGCGCGGCGGGTGACGCGGCTGGAGGCGGCGGTACGGCAGGTCGCCGAAGGCGACTTCAGCCGGCGCATCGGCGTCGACTCCGGCGACGAGCTGGGACGGCTGGCGGTCGCGTTCAACGAGATGGCCCACCAGCTGCAGCAGATGGACCAGGCGCGCAAGAAGTTCATCGCCACCGCCTCGCACGAGCTGAGAACCCCGGTGTTCTCGCTGGGCGGCTTCGTCGAGCTGCTGGAGGACGAGGAGCTGGACAGCGACACCCGTCGCCGCTTCCTGGAGCAGGTTCGCCAACAGGTGCAGCGGCTGCACAAGCTGTCGGTGGACCTGCTGGACCTGAGCCGACTTGAGTCCGGGTCGCTGGAGCTGCGCCCGGAGGAGGTCGACCTCGGCGAGCTGACCCGCTCGGTGTCAGGCGAGTTTGAGCCGGCGCTGGCTGCGCACGACTCGCGCCTGGAGCTGAGGCTGCCCGGCGGCCGGGCGATCCTCGCCCAGTGCGACCCCGTGCGAATCGCTCAGATCCTGCGAATCCTGATCGACAACGCGCTCACCCACACCCCGCGCGGCACGCACATCGTCGTCAGCGCGCAACGCCGCAACGGCCTGCTCACGCTCGCGGTCCGCGACGACGGCGAGGGCATCGACCCGGCGCTGCAGCGGCGCATCTTCGAGCCGTTCTACACCGCCAACGACGCCCAGGGATCGGGGCTGGGGCTGGCGATCGCCTCCGAGCTGGCCGAGCGCATGAGCGGCCGGCTGACGGTCACCTCCGACGCCGGCGCGACCACGTTCACGCTGGAGATACCCGCCTGAGCCGCTGGGCCGGTCGCGCTCGACGGGCCGCCCGGCCCCACCACGCCGGGCGAGCCCGGTCACCCGCGTTCGCTTGCGACCTCGCGCAGCAGCCCGGTGTGGACGTCGTACACGAACCCGCGCACGGCGTCCCGGTGGGGGATGAACGGCGAGGCGAGCACGCGGGCGATCGACTGCCGCACGTCCGCGTCCAGGTCGTCGAAGGCCTCCACGGCCCACGGCGGCCGGATCCCGGTCTCCCGCTCGATCTCGGCGCGCAAGCCCTCGTCGGTGATCGACATCATCCCGCAGTCGGTGTGGTGGATGAGCGCCACCTCACGGGTCCCCAGCCGCCGCTGAGAGATCGCCAGGGACCGGATCACGTCATCGGTGACCGCGCCGCCGGCGTTGCGGATCACGTGCGCGTCCCCGGCACGCAGGCCCAGCGCCGCGTGCACGTCCAAGCGCGCGTCCATGCAGGCGACGACGGCCACGCGCAGAGCCGGGGCGGCCGGCGCCGCGTCGCCGGCGCGGGAGGCGGCCCAGCGGCGATTGGCGGCCAGGAGCCCGTCGATCGCGCTCATCGGCTCGGTCTGCCGTGCTCGAGCATGCGCGCAGGGTATCGGCCCACCGGGCCGCAGCGCCGCGCGGGCCCAAGCGCCCAGCAGGCCGCCTGGCCTGCGCGACCCACGGGCCGCAGCGCCGCGCGGGCCCGAGCCCCACGCAGGCCACCGGGCCTGCGCGCCATGGGCCGCGGCGCCGCGCGGGCCGCGGGGCCGCCGGGCGCTCCGGTTATCGTCTGTGGGCGGTCCGATGTCGTCGCAGACGCCCCTCGTGCTCGTATCCAACCGCGGCCCGGTCACGTTCGGGCCCGGCGGCGAGATCAGACGGGGCACCGGCGGGCTTGTGACCGCGCTGATCGGACTGGCCTCGCATCGACCCGTGACGTGGGTGGCCTCCGCGATGACCGAGGAGGACGCCGCGGCCGCGCAGCTCGCCGACGGCCGCCCGTTCCCGGTCCGCGGACCCGACGGCGACGAGTACCGCGTCAAGCTTGTCGCGTCGGACCCGGCGGCGTACGACCGCTTCTACAACATCATCGCCAACCCGCTGCTGTGGTTCATACAGCATTACCTGTGGGATCTCTCAAACGCCCCGGACATCAGGCGAAACGAGACGGAGGCGTTCGAGTTCGGCTACAACGTCGTCAACGAGGACCTGGCCAGGGCCGTCCTGGAGGAGGTGGCCGGCGTCGAACGCCCTGTGATCATGGTGCACGACTACCACCTCTACACGCTGCCGGCGCTGATCCGCCGCGCCCGCCCGGACGCGTTCCTGCACCACTTCGTCCACATCCCCTGGAGCCAGTCGGACTCCTGGCGCGTGCTGCCGACGATGATCCGCCGCGAGATCTACTCCGGGATCCTGTCCAACGACATCATCGGCTTCCACACACGCTCCTACCGGCGCAACTTCCTGCAGTGCTGCGAGGACCTGCTGGAGCTGGAGGTCGATCACGAGCGTGGCGTGGTGTTCCTGGACGACCGGGAGGTCTGGGTCCGCGCCTACCCCCTGCCGATCGACGCGCAGGCGATCCGCGCGGTGGCGGCGCGCCCGCGGGTCGCCGAGCTTGAAGCGGAGCTGCTGCGCCGCCGTCGCGACCATCTGATCCTGAGGGTGGACCGCGCCGACCTGAGCAAGAACGTCCTGCGCGGGTTCAGCGCCTTTGACACCTTCCTGGAGCAGCACCCGGAGTTCCGCGAGCGCGTCACCTTCATCGCCCAGCTCATGCCCTCGCGGACCGATGTGCCCGAGTACGCCGAGTACCTGGAGCGGATCGAGGCGGTCGTGGCGGTCGTCAACCACCGCCACGGCTCGCCGGACTGGATGCCGATCCAGCTCAAGCTGCGCGACGACCAGGAGGAGGCGGTCGCCGCCTACAAGCACTACGACGTGCTGATGGTCAACGCGATGTTCGACGGCATGAACCTCGTGGCCAAGGAGGGGCCGATCGTCAACGAGCGCGCCGGCGTCTCGGTGCTCTCGGAGAACACGGGGGCGCACGAGGAGCTCGGCGAGTTCGCGCTGTCGGTCAACCCGTTCGACATCCAGGCGCTGGCGGACTCGCTGCACGCGGCGCTGACGATGTCGCCCCAGGAGCGGCGCCGGCGCCACCAGGGGCTGGTCTCGATCATCACCGCGCGCGATCCGGGGGACTGGATCGACGAGCAGCTGAGCGACATACGCGCCAAGGAGCGCGCGGTCAAGGCTCGCTAGGGCGACGCCGCGGCCGGCCCCAGCGCCACCCGCTATAGTCGGCCGCCGCCCGGGGCCCGCCCGGGCTCGAAGATGACCGAGCAAGAACGCCTCTACGACCTGATGATCGTCCTCTCAACGGGGGTGGACGAGGAGCGCCGCGCCCGCCTCATCGCCGACGTGCAGGCGCAGATCACGGGCGCGGGCGGGTCCGTGCGACTGGACGCCGACTGGCACGCGCGGCCGCTGGCCTACCAGATCGCGCATCAGGACGAGGGCGAATATCACCTGCTGCAGTTCACCGGCCCGACGCCGCTGCTGGAGTCTCTCTCGCACAGCCTGCGGATCGACGACGCGGTGCTTCGCTTTCGGATCATCAGGGTCCTTCCGGGCACACCGCCGCCGCCGGAGCCGCCGCCGGTGCTCGCGGCGGCCGCCGCCCCGCAGGCGGCCGGCGAGCAGCCGGCCATCGAACGCTGAACCCTGGATCGCGGCCGCCCGCGCCCGCGTCGCGGCCCGCACTCAAGTCGCGGCGTCGCGCATCCGCTTCGGGGCGGCCCACACCCGTGTCGCGGCCGCCCGCGCCCACTCCAAGGCGACCCGCCTCCGCATCGGGGCGGCCCACACCCGGGACCGGGGTGCCCCCAGAATCCCGGCGGCCAGCCCGCCGAGCGCCCGCTGCATGGCGCCAATGTGACGATTCGGTGCCAGTTTGCGCGAAGCGATCGCCTTGCCGTCGGCCGGGCCCATAGACTCGGTGAAAGCCAGCAAGAGAGCCGGAAAGGAGCCAGGAGCATGGCCGGCAGCAACATCAACCGCGTGATCATCACGGGCAACCTGACCCGCGACCCCGAACATCGCACCGTCGCCTCCAGCGGCACGTCGGTGTGCTCGCTGCGCGTCGCCTGCAACGGCCGGCGCAAGAACGCCGAGACGGGGCAGTGGGAGGACCAGCCCAACTACTTCGACGTGACCGTGTGGGGCGCACAGGCGGACAACTGCGCTCGCTTCCTGCGCAAGGGTCGCGCCGTGGCGATCGACGGCCGCCTGCAGTGGAGGGAGTGGACCGACCAGCAGGGCAACAGGCGACAGTCGGTCGATATCATCGCCGAGACCGTGCAGTTCCTCGGCGGCCGCGACGAGGCGCCCAACGGCGGCTACGCGGCCGGCGGCGGGCGCGCAGCCCAGTCCGACGTACCGATCGACACGGCCGACTTCGAGCCGGCTTCGGTGGGTGCGGCCGCGGGCGAGGATGACATACCCTTCTGAGCACGGACCAAATCGACGCTAGGCTGGTTTCCGAGTGGCAAAGCAACGCAGACGACCGGTGCGGCGGCGCGACCGCCGGGGTGGCGCCGCATCCGCGCGGCGGAAGTCGTGCCCGTACTGCCGTGAGAAGGTCGAGCAGGTCGATTACAAGGACGTCTCGATCCTGCGCAGGTTCATCTCCGATCGCGGCAAGATCCGCTCGCGCCGGATAACCGGCGCCTGCCGGCGACACCAGAGCCAGCTGGCGCGGGCGATCAAGCGGGCACGAGAGCTGGCGCTGCTCCCCTACGTGACCGACAGCGCCGAGCACCGGGGACGCGGCGAGCGATGAGGCTCTCCGGCAGGCTCACGCCGGTCCGCTCCACGGCGAGCACGGTTGCGCGCCGCGCGCCGGCCGGCCATCTGGGCTGAGCATGCCTCGGGCGATCCTCCTTCAGGACGTGGAGTCGCTGGGCGAGCGGGGCGCAGTCGTCGACGTGTCGCCCGGCTACCTGCGCAACTACCTGCGTCCCCGCGGGCTCGCCGAGCCGGCGACGGAGGCGTCGATCAGGGCAGCGAGGCGGCGCCAGGAGGAGGCCGAGCGCGCCCGTCGCGAGGCGGAGGAGCGGCTTAGGGAGAGCGCGTCTGTGCTCGGGCGCACCGTGTTGACGATCACCCAGCAGGCCGGAGACGACGGCCGGCTGTTCGGCTCGGTCACCACCCAGGACATCGCCGACGCGATCCGCGATGCTCGCGGCCTCAAGGTCGACCGCCGCAGGATCCACCTGGAGGAGCCGATCCGAAACGTCGGCACCTACATGGTGGTCGTGGAGGTGGCCGACGGGGTGACTGCAACCGTCAAGACGATGGTCGTCGCCGCCTGAGACGCCTCGCTTGCGTCCAGCGCAGGCGCCCAGCCGCTTCGGCCCAGCGCAGACGCCCAGCCGCTTCGGCCCAGCGCAGACGCCCAGCGCTTCGGCCCAGCGCAGGCGCCCGGCCGCCCCATCGAGCCTGAGGCGACCCGCCGCCGCCTGAGGGGCCCGGCGGCCGCGTAGCCGCCTGGGCCCGGACAGCGGGGCGCGGGCGACCGGGCCGCCGCCTCCGCCCTCCCCGCCCGCATCCTGACCGTCCCGACCTTGCCCCGCGCGCCGCTCGCCCTGCTGCAGGAAAGCCACGCACAGAGCGGCAAGGCGCCTGCGCCGACGCCGGACGCCGACCTAATCTCGATCCCCCGATGAGCGCGGTTCAGACGATCGCCGTACCCCCGCACAACCTGGACGCCGAGAAGTCCGTCCTCGGCGCCGTGCTGCTCGACGAGCGCCACCTGCACGGACTCGTGGTGGAGGAGCAGCTGCGTCCCGAGCACTTCTACGACCCCGGCCACGGGCTGGTGTTCGAGGCGATGCTCGAGCTCTACGAGGGCGACGGGCGGATCGACCACCTCACGGTCGCCGAGCGTCTGCGTGAGAAGGGGAAGCTCGAGGAGGCCGGCGGGCCGGGCGCGATCGAGGAGCTCGCCGGCTGGGTGCCGGCGGCCGGCCACGCGCGAGAGTACGGGCGGATCGTGCGCGACAACGCCCGCCTGCGGGCGCTTTTGAGAACCTCCTACGACATCCAGGCACGGGTGCTCGCTCGCGACGCTCCCGCGCGTGATCTCGTCGAGCAGGCCGAGCGCTCGGTGCTGGAGATCGCGACCGACGAGCGCCAGCGGAGGATCCGGTCGATCTCCGACATCCTGCACGAGGAGACCGACAAGCTGCACCGCCTGTCGGTGTCAAAGACGCCGCTCACCGGCATCCCGTCGGGATTCCGGGACCTCGACGAGAAGACCGGCGGATTCCAGCCCGGAAACCTGATCGTGATCGCCGCCCGTCCGTCGATGGGAAAGTCCGCGCTGGTCGCCAACATCGCCGAGAACGCGGCCCTGGCCGGCCACGCGGTGGCGCTGTTCTCGCTGGAGATGTCCGAGTC
>Ga0070737_10000424_pt1 | contig 91772 bp, 84 predicted proteins | sample Coa_R1_10_FD_66438 | JGI IMG/M metagenome (GOLD analysis project Ga0070737, IMG submission 66438) | Surface soil microbial communities from Centralia Pennsylvania, which are recovering from an underground coalmine fire - Coalmine... | ecosystem: Environmental > Terrestrial > Soil > Unclassified...
GGCTTCTCGAAGTAGACGCGCATCGCGATGCACAGATCCTCGTCGTACTCCGCCGCCTCCTCGGACAGGCGCTCCGCGTACTCGCGCGTCGCGTCGACATCGTGCACGCTGCACGGGCCGACGACGACGAGGAGCCGGTCGTCCTCACCGCGCAGCACGCCCTGGACGTCGGCGCGGCCGCGCAGCAGCACCTCGGCGTGCACGTCGGAGAGCGGGATCTCCTCCATCAGCTCGCGGGGAGCGGACAGCGGCACGCTGCGCTGGATGCGCCGGTCGCGGATGCGGCCGCTGCGCGTCGAGGGGTCGGCCATCACAGTCCTTCGGACAGGTGAGTCCAGATTCGGATCTGTCATCAGTACCCCGTGGTCATCGAGTGGTTCCTCTTCGCCGGTCTGCGCCGTGGCGCCCATCGTGTGCATCTCGGTGCGTCCTTTCTTACTACGCCGGAAGGTCGGTCCGCCCGAGCCACCCCTTCGGGTGGGGGGCCGCGGGCGGGGCGGGTCCGCGCGGGACCCGCACTCAGCGGGTGTCGGCGCCCGACCTCCGGATCTGCCGCGCTCCTGGCGGCGCGAGGGAGTGGGCCGAGCGCCTAGCTCAATCGCCAGGCGTAGAAGCGCGCGTAGCAGCACCACCCGAAGGAGGCGTCGTGACCGACGGCGGTGGGGGTGCGAACGCTCATGCGCACGCGTAGTTCTACCAGACGGTGCCCGGAGGCCCGGCGACGACGGTCGTCGATCGCCGGCGGGCGTGGGGCCGCGGTGGCGGACCTGGGCGGCCGAACCGGCTCAGGAGCTCGGCACGGTCACCGAGACCGTCCGCGCACACTTCGCCGCGAGCGGAGCCGGGACGTTGTAGGGACGCAGCACCCAGCCGTTCAGGCCCGTCTCGGTGAACAGCACCATGCGCACGTGGTGGCTGAGGAGCCACGGCGGGTTAAACATCACGTGATCGCCGTTGACGCCCATCGACCATGCGAGCTGGGTCTGGTAGCCGTTGAGCGCGGCGGGCGGCCCGCAGGCGAGGATCGCCCTGGGGCCGCCGGCCTTCGCGATCGCCTCCGACATGTGGCGCTTGACGACGCCGAAGTTGCGGACGGCCGGGACCATGTCGCGGACGCGGCGCTGGCGCAGGTGCAGGAAGAAGCCGACCCCGGCGATCAGGCCGAGCGCGAGCACCGGGCCGAGCAGGCCGGCCGTCCACCGCCAGGCACGCGCCGAGCCGGCGAGCGCCGGCGACGGGCCGGCGAGCGCCTGGGCGATCCCGTACCCGGCGACGACGATCATGACCGCCGCCGGCTCGATCATGTAGCGCGCCACCGCCGAGAAGCCGTGGTAGGCGAACGCCATCTCGACGACCAGCCAGAGCGCCGTCGCCGCGGTGAGGACGAGCACGTGCCGGTCGCGGCGCACGAGTCCGACGAGGATCCCGAGCGCCGCCGCCGCCTGCATCGGCCACTCGTAGTACGTCAGCCAGCGGCGGAGCACCGGGAGCACCGGCTCGCCCTTGATCGCGACCGCCTTGCCCTGGTCGAGCTTGCTCGCCTGGAAGATGCTCTTGGCCGCAACCGCCGTCGGCAGGTACCACGCGATCAGCGTCATGACCCACCCGCCGAGCACGAGCACGCGGCTGCCCGGCACCCGGCGCAGCAGGTAGATGCCGTACAGGAACAGGAACGGCCACGCCTCCGGCCGGTTGAGCCCCGCGCAGAACAAGAGCACGTAGGCCAGGCGCGGGCGGCGCGAGAGGTGCGCGTCGACCGCCGCGAGCACGATCGCCGCGCACATCGGGTCGGAGTCGGCGATGAACGTCAACCGCCACAGGCTCTGCGGGGGACTGAGGTGCAGGGGCAGGCCGTACCCCTGCATGCCGAGCACCCCGACCGCGGCGAACAGCGCACCGATCCAGGCGGCCGCTCTCAGCCGCCGCCCGGCGATCGACCCGCGGTCGGCGAGCATCAGCCGGTAGACGATCCGCCCGGCGAACGGCGCCATCGCGAGCGTGCCGGCCACCATCGCGATCGACTCGAGGCGCGGCGGCGTGGCGCCGCCGAACAGCGACATCGGCAGCGTGAAGACGATCATCAGCGGTTTCCACGACGGCGCCGAGTTGAGGTTGAGGTTCCCGTAGAGGAGCTGGTGGCCCCAGATCAGCCAGCCGTAGGCGTCGAACGACGGCGTCATCCCGGTGACGAGCACGAGCGCGACCGCCCCGCCGATCACGGCGGCGGCAACGAGCAGCCACACCCACCAGCGCCACAGCGGCCGCGCTGCCGCCTCCAGCCCGGGGCGGCCGCGCCCGGCGACGGCGGCGGCCAGTCGTGGGCCCTCCGCGATGACGCCCGGGCCTGCGCCCGATTGCGGGGCGCTAGAGGAGCTCACCCATCGCTCCGAGGAAGCGCCGGTTGTCGGACTCGGTCCCGATCGTCACCCGGAGCGCCCCCGGCCGTCCGAGGGAGGAGCCGGCGCGCACGAGCACCCCCCGCTCGCGCAGCCCGCTCACGACGTCGGGCTCGACGTCGGCGTCCGGCAGGCGCGCCCAGACGAAGTTCGCGTCGGACTCCGCGACCCAGCAGCCGAGCGCACGCAGCCCGTCGGTGAGCTCGAGACGGGCGGCGACCGTGTGCGCGACCCGGCGCTCGACCTCGTCCTGATGGCCGAGCGCCTGCACGGCGGCGGCCTGGGCGGGGGCGTTGAGGTAGAACGGCTGTCGCACCTGGTCGATCGCCTGGCGCAAATCCTCTGACCCGCACAGGCCATAGCCGACGCGCATGCCGGCGAGGCCGTAGGCCTTGGAGAACGTGCGCAGCAGCATGAGGTTCGGATGACGGCGCAGCAGCTCGACCGATGCGTACGGGTCACCGAGCGCGAGCGCGAACTCGCAGTACGCCTCGTCGAGGATGACCGCGCAGTACGGGGGGACACGCCCCAGGAACGCGTCGATCGCGTCGAGGCCGAGTGACGTCGAGGTCGGGTTGTTCGGGTTGCAGACGAGCACGAGGCGGGTGGCGACAGTGATCTCGGCGGCCATCGCGTCGAGGTCGTGGCGGTCCTCCGCGTCGAGCGGGACCTCGAGGGCGCGCGCGCCGGAGGCCGCCGCCAGGTGCGGGTAGACCGAGAACGACGGCCAGCCGTAGACGACCTCGGCGCCCGGCTCAAGCAGCGCCTCGCCGGCGCAGAGCAGGATGTCGCAGGAGCCGTTCCCGAGCACGATCCGGTTCAGCGGGATGCCGTACCGGGAGGCGAGCGCCTCGCGCAGCGGCCGGTAGGCGGGATCCGGATAGCGATTGACGCCGGCGAGCGCGCGATGCGCGGCGGCGATCGCATCCGGGTGCGGCTCGAAGCACGACTCGTTGGAGGCGAGCATCGCCACGTCCTCGCCGAGGTCGTAGCCGGCCGCCAGCGGGTAGGCGGGGATGCGGCGGATGCGCTCTCCGAACTCGATCGGCATATGCGGCGATCAGGTTATTGGGCGGTCTATTGGGCTGAGGTGAGATCTTGGCGCAGCGACTGCGCGGCCCCCAGGTACACGTGCTGGGGGTCGTGACCGGGCTCGGCGTAGTAGTGGGCGAGGACGCGGATGACCGACGGGAGCGCACCGGGGACGGGGATCTCCCGCGCGCACAGCAGCGGCACCCGGTCGAAGCCGAGGCGCCGCGCCGCCACCGCCGGGAACTCCGCATCGAGGTCCGGGGTGAGCGTGAAGATGCAGCTCACGAACGCCTCGACCGCAAGCGCGTTGCGGCTCATCAGCTCGCGGATGAGCACGTCGGTGGCGTCGAGGATCGCGTCCTTGTCGTTGGCCGCCACGCTATTGGCGCCTCGGAGCGCGAACAGACGCATACGGCCGCGGATGGTAGTGGGAGGCCCCTCCGGCTTGAGCTGGGCCCCCACGGTAGTGGGAGGCCCCTCCGGCTTGAGCTGGGCCCCCACGGCTTGAGCTGCGCCCCTGCTTGAGCTGCCAGACGGTCGCGCACCCCTCGGGAAGCTCGTTGGAGACCAGGCCACGCAGCTCCCGGTCGACCGCCGCCCGCCGCGCCCCGCAGCCGCCGAGCAGCCATTCGGCGCCGGTGCCGCGCACGAACCGCCGGGCGGCGGCGGGCGCCATCTCCCCCTGCAGGAGCGTCTCCATCGTGCGCTTGCGCACGTCGCAGCGCGGCTCGGACCACAGGCAGTCCCCGATGTACGTGCGGTGGCCGGTGACGCCGGGGACGACCTGGCCGAGCCGGAACGCCGCGAGCACGCCCCCGCGCGGACCGACGACGGTGAGATGGCGAAGCGCACGGCTCTCCGACGGCGTGACGAAGTTCCCGCTCGTCGGGGACGGTCGCAGGAACGTGTGCGCGTAGCCCATGCAGTACGCGGTCGCCGGCACGGTGAGGAGCGCGATCCCGAGGACGGCGAGCGCGCGTCCGTGACGGAGCCGGTCAAGCCTCGCGCGGTGGACGCCGCGCACCGCGAGCACCGCCATCGGCAGCGGCAGCCCGCCGACCGCGTGCAGCGGCGTCGCGCCGAGCGCGGACTGCGAGAACACCCAGATGACGACCGCGGCCGGCACCCAGGCGCGAAGCAGGAGCTCGAGCGTGTCGCGCGGACGGCCGCGGTAGCCGAGCAGCGCACACGCGAGCAGCGGCGCCGCGGCGAGCAGCGTCGCGGTCGCCGAGAACGTGTGCCGGGCGCGCTGTTGGCCGACCCGCCACACCGCGTCGAGATGGCCGAGGCCGAAGTAGTAGAGCAGCGGCAGCGCGACGAGCGCGAGCGTCACCGCGGCGAGCGCCGGCGGCCGCGCCCAGGCCCGATCGCCCGCCCGGCGGGCTCGGAGCGTGGCCGGAGGGCGGGCGGGACCGCACAGCTCGGCGATCACGACGATCAGGAACATGAGCTCGCCCTGCCAGGGGTGCAGCAGGCCGGCGAGCGCGCCGAGCAGCCCGGGGACGAGGGTGAGGCTCCCCCGCTCCCGGGCGTCGGCGTAGACGATCAGCCCGGCGGTGATGAGCGCGGCCGCGAGGAGTCCGAACGGGTACCCCCAGGACTGCCACACGGACATCATGTCCCCGATCACCCCGAGCGAGCCGTTCACGTCGCTCAGCGACGCGTAGAACAGCGCGAGCACGAGCGCGGCCCGGCGGTCGAACGTCCGCTCGAAGCAGCGACGGGTGAGCGCGACGGCGGCGAGCGTGACCGCGATGACGGCGACGGGCTTCCACAGCATGAGCGCGAGCCAGGAGGCGACACCGGCGCGGACGAGCAGGCCCGAGAGCAGAATCGCCGGCTGCAGGTAGTCGGCGGTCGTCGGGCGCAGCACGAACATGTCGGCGATCAGCCAGTGGTGGGCGGAGGACTGGATCCACGCGAGGTACTGGAGCTGGTCGACGGCGAAGAATCCGTCGGTGCGCGTCCACACGAGCCCGTGGGCGCGGGCGATCGCCAGATCGGAGACGACGTCCCACAGCGACAGCAGCGCGAGCACGACGAGCGCGCCGAGCTCGAAGCGGTCGAGCGACCGGGGTCGACCACGGAGGCCGCGGCGGGACGGCACCGGCGCGCTCAATACGCGAGCCGGTGCTGGAGCGCGAGCGACGCGCGGCCGGCCTTGGTGATCGTCAGCAGGCTGAGGTTGTGGTCGTTCATGAGCTGCGTCGTCGTCGGCGCGAACGTGAGCAGCATCCACAGCGTGAGCACGACCGACGCGCGGCGCAGCCCGGCCGAGCGGCCGAGCACCGCGAACGGCAGCATCCACACGACGTACCAGGGCACGACCCACGACAGGCTGAGGATGAGCGCGACGGTCGACCAGCCGGCGCCCTCCAGCCAGCGCTCGCGCCGGCGCGCGAGCTGATAGGCGATGACCGCGACCAGGAGCGCGGTCGCGACGTGCAGGACCGTCTTCGACCCCCCCACCCCGAAGATCAGCCCGACGAGGTTCGGGCCGCTGAAGTTCGTCAGCAGCGTGCTCTGCTGCGAGAGGTTCGGCGGCGCCGTCCCGAACAGCGCAAGGCTCGCGGCGGCGATCGGGAGGAGCGCCAGCAGCACCCCCTCGACGAACCGCCGCCGCGGCGGCCGGCCGGCGAGCGGAACGAGCAGGAACGGCAGCAGGATGACCGCCGTGAACTTGACGGCGACCGCCGCCATCAGGCACGCGCCGGCCGCCCGCTCGCGCCCGGAGAGCACGAGCAGGAGCGCCGCCATCATCGGCACGAGCATGAAGAAGTCGTTGTGGAAGCCGCCGACCGCGTAGATGACGAAGATCGGGTTGAGCGCGACGAACGCGACCGCGCGGCGCCGCTCGACGCCGAGTCGCAGCGCGCAGCGGTCGATGAGCCACACGAAGCACAGGCTGAGCGCAACCGTGACGACCTTGACGATCCAGTACGCGGCGGCAAGCGAGACGACGCCGAGCGGATAGCTGACGATCGTGAACAGCTCGCCGTACGGGCTCCTCAGGTCGTGCCAGCTGGAGAGCAGGAACACCGGATCGTACGTCTCGGCGGAGATCGGGTGGGTGTAGGGGTTCAGCTGGTGCAGGGTCCCCAGCCGCGCGAAGCCGAGATAGTTGAAGAGGTCGGTGAGCTGCGTCGGGGGCCCCAGCAGGAGGATCGCGTGGAGCGCGATCACGACCGCCCAGATCGTGCGCCGGTCGAGCCCGTCGAGCGCCCCGAGCACGACGAGCCAGGCGCCGAGCATGACGAGCAGCGCGGCGGTCATCGCGTCCTGGAGCGCGATGCGGTTGCCGAGCAGCTGCGGGATGAGGTGGGCGAGCGGGCCGGCCTCCCAGCCGGGGTAGACGAAGCCGCTGCGCGGGACGAGGATCGACGGCCCGGCGGTCGCGTCGAGCACGAACGCGAGCGTGAGCACGACGATGACCCCGAGCGCCGTCAGCCCGGTCCGGCGGCCGAGGCGCGCCCGTGTCGTGGCGGAGGCTCGGGGCCGCGCACGGTTTGCGTGCACCGGGCCGGACGAGCTCTCGTGAGCGACGCTTCCGCCGGCCGCTGCGTATTCGTGGTGAGGTTCCATGACGTCGGTCGGCGCGCGGTCGCCAAGCGCGCAATCTACTCACCGCCCGCGCGGGTTCTTCGCCGTCGCGGCGATCTCGCCCCGCTCATCGCGTGCTCATCGCGACCGAGCCGCCCCACGACGGACCGCTCCGGCAGAGCTCGCGAGCTCCGCGACCTCCCCGGGGGTGAGCCTGCGCGCCGTGCCGACGGGCATCGCCCCGAGCTCGAGCGGACCGAAGGCGACCCGGGTGAGCGCGGTGACGCGATGACCGACCGCCTCGCACATCCGCCGCACCTGACGGTTGCGCCCCTCGTGGATCGTGAGCTCGATGACGTTGTCGGCGCGGGCGCCGATCCGCCTCACGCGCGCGGGCGCCGTCACGCCATCCTCCAGCCGCACCCCGCTGCGGAGTGCTCGCAGTCGCGCGTCGGTGATCGGCGGGCCCGCGAGGCGGGCGCGATACGTCTTCGGCACCTCGAAGCGGGGATGGGTGAGCCGATGGGCGAGCTCGCCGTCGTTCGTGAGCAGGATGAGGCCGGTCGTGTCGACGTCCAGGCGGCCGACCGGGTAGAGCCGGGTGGCGACCCTGACGAGCGAGACGACCGTTCGGCGGCCCTGCGGGTCGTGCGCGGTCGAGACGACGCCCGCCGGTTTGTGCACCGCGTAGACGACCTTCGCGCCGGGATCGGGCGCCTCGACGAGGCGGCCGTCGACGCGCACCTCGTCGCCGTCGCCGATGTCCCTGGCGGGGTCGGTGACGGTCTCGCCGTCGACCGTCACGCGGCCGGCGGCGATGAGCGTCTCGCTCGCGCGGCGGGAGGCGACGCCCGCGGCGGCCATGAACTTCTGCAGGCGCATCGCCCGAGCATGGCAGGCCGGCGGCGGCTGCTTCCATACATGCGATGGATCTCGAGCTGCTTCACCGCACGCTGACCGAGCTGGGCGAGCCGCGCTACCGCGCCCGGCAGGTGTGGCGCTGGGCGGCGTCGGGCGCGGAGGGCTTTGCGGCGATGACCGACCTGCCGCGCGGGCTGCGCGCGGCGCTCGCCGCGCGGGTCCCGTTCTCGACGCTTGAGGTCGTCGAGGAGGCGCACGCGCGCGACGGGACGGTGAAGGCGCTCATGCGCACCGCCGACGGGCGCCCGGTGGAGGCGGTGCTCATGCGCTATGCGGACGGCCGGCGCTCGCTGTGCCTCTCCTCGCAGTCCGGCTGCCCGCTCACCTGCTCGTTCTGCGCGACCGGCACGATGAAGTTCGGCCGCAACCTCACGGCCTCGGAGATCGTCGACCAGGCGCTTCACTTCCGCCGGATCGACGAGGTCGACCACGCGGTGTTCATGGGCATGGGCGAGCCGATGATGAACCTCGACAATGTGCTCGCCGCCTGCGAGCGGCTGCCGGAGATCGGGATCGGCCACCGCCGCACCGCGATCTCGACGGTCGGCTGGATCCCGGGGATCGACCGGCTCGCCGAGCATCCGGCGCCGATCCGGCTCGCGCTGTCGCTGCACGCCGCCGAGGAGGCGCTCCGCTCCGAGCTCATGCCGGTCAACGACCGCTACCCGCTGTCCGACGTGCTCGCCGCCTGCCGGCGCTGGTATGAGCGCAAGCGCCGGATGGTGTTCGTCGAATACGTCATGCTCGCCGGCGTCAACGACTCGCATGTCCAGGCCACGCAGCTCGCCGCCGTGCTCGACCCGCGCATGTTCAAGGTCAACCTGATCCCGTTCAACCCGACGGACGCGCCGTATCACGGGTCCTCGCCGAAGGCGATCCAGGCGTTCGCGGCCGAGCTGGAGCGTCACGGGATCGGGGCGACGGTGCGCCTGACGCGCGGGCGGGACATCGCGGCCGCCTGCGGCCAGCTCGCCGCGCGCGGTGGGCGCTGACCCGCGGGCGGTCGGCTGCGCGGCGTTCCGCGTCCGGCGCCCGGGCGGGTCAGTCCGTCACTGCAGACTCGCCGGGCGGGGAACCGTGGTGCGGGAGCGGGGCGCCCGCATGGTCGCCCTCGTAGTCGGGCACCGCGGTCGGTCCGGTGGCGGTGATCCCGGCGACCCCGGCGCGAACCTCGCCGGCGCGCAGCAGCCGCTCACGGAGCTCCTGCGCGAAATCGGGCGAGGGGTCGAAGCCCTCGATCTCGGGCAGTGAGCCGATCTCCTCGAGTCCGAACAGCTTGAGGAACAGGTCGGTCGTGCGGTACATGACCGCGCCGAACTGGGAGCGGCCGGCCTCCTCGATCAGCCCGCGCTCGAGCAGGGTCGTCGCCGCCGACTCGGCGCTCACCCCGCGGATCCGGGCGATCTCCGGTCGGGACACCGGCTGCAGGTAGGCGATGATGGCGAGCGTCTCGGCCTGCGCGGCGGTGAGCGGGGGCGTGCGCGGCTTGGCGAGCAGCCGGCGGGCGGCAGGCTCCGCGTCGGGATGGCTGGAGAGCGCGTAGCCCCCCGCGAGCTCCCGCAGCACGAGCCCGTGTCCCTGCTGCTCGTAGTGGGCGCGAAGCGCGCCGAGCGCGGCGACGACCTCACCGGGCTCGACGTCCGCCGCCTCGGCAAGCGCGTCGACGCCCACCGGCTCGGCGCTCAGGAACAGGAGCGACTCGAGGATCCGGGTGAGCTCATCGAGCTCCGCGGGCGTCTGCTCGGTTCGGGCGACGTGCCCGGCCTCCGACACGCTCATGCGATGGGCCTCCGCTGCGTCACGCGGTCAGCCTCCGCTCCGCAAGCGATGGGAGCGCCGGCACGTCGGCGGGGGCGGGCGGCTCCTGCGGCCCAGGCTCCACGGACGGCGCGGCGGTCGCGCCCCGCCCGGCGCTCACCGTGATCTCCGCGAACGGCTCGGGCTGGTCCCAGTCGGCCTCCCCCTGCTTGTAGAGCTCGAGCAGCGCGTAGAGCGTCACCGCGACCGTCACCCGGTCTGAGTCGCCGACCGCCTCCGAGAACGTGAAGCGACCGCGGGAGAGCAGCCGCCGCAGGTGCGCCAGCCGCTCGGCGACCGTGACGCGCACGACCGTGATGTGACGATCGTCCACGGGCGGCGGGACCTCGAGCAGTGAGCGGATGGCCGTCGACAGCTGCGCGGGCTTGTAGACCGCACCCGCCTCGGCGAGCGGTGCGGTGCGCAGCCCGGACGGCAGCGGCGCGGAGCGGAACCGGTAGCCCTCCTCACGCTCCAGGCGCGCACGCAGATACTCGGCGGCGGTCCGGTAGCGCTGGGCGGCGACCAACCGGGCGACGAGCTCCTCGGCGGCCTCGCCCGGATCGAGCTCGAGCTCCTCGATCTCCTCGCCGGGGAGGAGCAGCCGCGACTTGAGCTCAAGCAGGGCCGCGATGAGCACGAGGAACTCGGTCGCCGCCTCCAGGTCGAGCTCGCCGCGACGCTCGAGATGGTCGATGTAGGCGATCACGACCTCGGCGAGGTCGACCTCCATCAGATCGACCTCCTCGCGCAGGACGAGCGTGAGCAGCAGGTCGAACGGCCCCGCGAACACGTCGAGGTCGAGATCGAGGTAGGTGAGCGTCACCCGGTCAACACTAACCGTCGCCCCGGACCGCTTGCGAACCTCGCCCTCCGCCGCGCCGCGCAGGCATCGGGGCGGGCGTGACCGCCGGTCAGCCGGCGGCGGCCGGCACCCGCGGGCCGACGCCCATGACCGTTCGCACGTCGGCGAGCGTCTCGGCCGCGATCGTGCGCGCCTTCGCCGCCCCCAGCTCGAGCGCGCGCTCGAGGCCCGCCTCGTCAGCCCGCAGCGCGTCGTAGCGCTCGCGGACGGGCGCGAGGTGGCCGATCACGGCCTCCGCAACCGCCGTCTTGAACGGCCCGTACTGCGAGCCCTCGAACTCGGACTCGATCGTCTCCGGGGAGACGCCGCGGACGGCGGCGAGGATGTCGATCAGGTTCGAGATCCCCGGCTTGTCCGGGGCGCGCCGCACCTCGGCGCCGGTGTCGGTGACGGCGGAGCGGAACTTCTTGGCGATCGCGTCCGGCTCGTCGGTGACGTAGACGGTCCCGGCCGGATTGCCCGAGGTCGTCGACATCTTGCGATCGGGAAACTTGAGATCCATGATCCGCGCCCCCACCTCGGGGATGCGCACCTCGGGCACGACGAGGGTCTCGCCGAAGCGATTGTTGAAGCGCTCGGCGACGTCGCGCATGAGCTCGACGTGCTGGCGCTGGTCGTCGCCGACCGGGACCTCATGGGCGCGGTAGGCGAGCACGTCGGCGGCCATCAGCACCGGATAATTGAAGAGCCCGGCGCTCGCCAGATCCCGCGCCGAGCTCGACTGCGTCTTGTCCTTGAACTGCGTCATGCGCGTGAGGTCGCCGTAGGAGGTGACGCTCATGAGCAGCCACGTGAGCTCGGAATGCTCGACGACGTCCGACTGGCGGAAGAAGATGCAGCGATCGGGATCCAGGCCCGACGCGAGCAGGATCGCCGCGGTGTCGTAGACGGCCGTTCGCAGCTGCGCCGGGTCATAGGCGACGGTCAGCGCGTGCAGGTCGACGACGCAGTAGATCGCCTCGCCGCGATCCTGACCCGCCACGTACTGGGTGATCGCCCCGATGTAGTTGCCGAGGTGCTTGCGACCCGTCGGCTGGATCCCCGAGAAGATGCGCACGCGGCGTCAGGCTAGCGCTCGACCGCCGGCGGCCGACGCCGCCGGTGAGCGCCCGCAGACCGGTCAGCGCTCGAGCGCGCGATCGAGCGCGGAGTGCAGCTCGCGGCCGCCGAGCGGGTTCGGCGCGCGCGCGCCGGCGCGCATGCCGGGCCCGCCCCCGGAGCCCCGCCGCAGGCGACGATCGGGCGCCGACAGAAGCCAGGCGGCGATCACGCCGCCGACCGCGCCGCAGACGTGGTCCTGCCAGGAGACGCCCGGATGCGGGACGACGCTTGCCACGAGCACGCCGCCCCAGAGGATGCCGACGACGAGGCCGACGGCGATCTGCAGCAGGCTGCGGTTGAAGATGCCGCGGGCGAACAGGTAGGTCGCGTAGCCGAAGACGAGACCGCTCGCACCGAACGTGTCGGTGTGGGCCGGCGAGATCAGCCAGGTGCCGAGGCCGCTGACGAGGATCACGACGAGCGTGACGAGCGCCAGCCGGCGAGCCCCCCGCCAGGCGATGATCGCGCCCATGAACACGAACGGGATCGTGTTGTCGACCAGGTGCGGGTAGAAGTTCGCGTGCAGGAACGGGGCGGTGAGGATCGCCCACAGGTGGTCGACGTTTCGCGGCCGGATCCCGCCGTCGTACGACAGCGAGCCGTGGTCGAGGGAGTTGATCGCCTCGACCAGCCACATCGCGGCGACCATCCCGAACAGCAGGATCAACCCGGACCGGGCGTCGTGGCGGGGGCGCAGGCGCGAGCGCATGCCTGACAGGATCGCATGCCGCAGGCACGGTCCCGGCCGATTCTTCGCCGGCCCTTCGCTGCGATCGCCGAGGCCACGGTCGCGCCGCGCCGGACGCGGCGGCGCGTCCCGGCCGCCGCGGCGAGCGCTCCGCCGGCGGTTCACTCAGCCGACGGCGGCGAGCGCCTCGCCGGCGAGCGCGAGCGCGACCTCTGCGCGGCTGCGCAGCGCGTCCCGGAGCACGTACTCGTCCGGGGTGTGGGCGCCCCCACCGCGCGGACCGAGGCCGTCGACGGTCATCGGAATCGCCTGCGCGAAGTGGCTCGCGTCCGAGGCGCCGCCGCGCGGGACGCCGACGACCGGGCGGCCGATTCGCTGTGCCGCGGCGCGGAGCAGCCCGGCTGTCGCCCGCTCGGCGTCCATCCCGGGCCAGGCGCGACCCATGCGCGAGGTGATCTCGACCTCGTCGACCACGTCGGGCACGCCGGCGAACACCGGGTCGAACGCCTCGAGCCTGCGGGCACGCATGTCGCAGATGAGCTCGGCGTGGGCGGGCACGACGTTGAACGCCTCGCCGGAGCGCATCACGGTCGGCACGACCGAGAGCTGCTCGGGGCCGTCGGGGTCGTGGAAGGCGGCGACGCGCTCGGCGACGCGGGCGACCGCAAGCAGGGCGTTGCGGCCCTGGTCGGGCGCCGAGCCCGAGTGGGCGGCGCGGCCGAGCCCGTCGATGAGCATCGTCGCCGCCGCCTTGCGGCGCACGACCACCCCCTCCTCGCCCTCGGGCGTGAGGTAGCCGCCCTCGAAGCACAGGCAGGCGTCGAACCCCGCGAACTCCTCGGCCCGCCGGAACGGGTCGATCCGCCACTCCTCGTCGCAGACCATGACGACGGCGAGCTCGGCGAAGCGCGACGGGTCGGCGGCGAGCGCCCTCGCCACCCCGAGCGCGAGGATGTCCCCGCCCTTCATGTCGATCGTGCCCGAGCCATAGAGCCGCTCGCCCGCGTCGCGCAGCGGCGCGTGCTCGCCGTGGGCGAACACCGTGTCGACGTGGCCGAGCAGGACGAGCCGCCCCGCGCCGGTGCCCTCAAGGCGGGCGACGAGGTCCGGCGCGCAGCCCGAGGTCGAGCACTCCGGGCGCGACACGACCGCCCCCTCGGGCAGCAGCGAGACGCAGACCTCGATCGCCGCCTCGGCGCCGTCGACGTCCCCGGAGGGCGAGGAGATGTCGACGAGCGCCCGAAGCTCCGAGTCGACCGCGCGCTCGGCGATCTCCCGCGCCCGGGCGGCGATCTCCGGATCGGCGCAGACGCGGCGCTCCTCATGTCCGGCGGCGCTCACCCCGGTCGCCCCCACGGGGTGTCAAGCTCCGCCTCCCGCCATACCGGGGGCATCATCCGGCAGTGACCGCCTCCCGCAGGACGTCGAGCGACAGCTCCCCCGGGCCTCCGCCGCGGCGGGCGTGCGCGTCGGCGAGGCGGCAGAGCGCGTCGTTGAGCGGGGTCGGCACCCCGTGCAGGCGGCCGAGGAGCGAGATCTCGCCGTTGAGGTAGTCGGTCTCGAGGCTGCCGGTCCCGCGCTTGAGGCTCTGCCAGGTCGAGGAGCCGCCGCGGATCCGGCCCTCGATGGCGGACACCCCGAGGTCCCTCCAGCGGGTCTCGCGGTCGCTCGCGTGCGGGTCGTCGTGCGCGATCCCGGCGGCCTGGAGCACCGCCTCGCCCTCGGCCCGCACGCGCCGCTCGAGCTCGCCGAGCTCCGGATCGTCAGCGAAGAGCGCGCCGACGACGTTCGCCAGGTTGAGCAGGAGCTTCGCGTGCTTGAGGCGCATCACGTCCGCAACCGCCCGGGCGACGAAGCGCGCCCCGGAGAGCGTGGCCGCGAGCTCCTCGCAGCGGGCGTCGGTTCCGGACGGGTAGCGCCCGAGGTGGAGGAAGCCCGACAGCTTCGCGCCGGTCGCCTCGACGACACCGGGCTCGAGGTGGTTGGTGGGAGCGAGCACGTAGGCGCCGTAGACGTCGGCGAAGCGGCGCTGGGCGACCCGCTCGTTCTCGACCCCGTTCTGCACGCACACGATCGGGACCTCGCGGGCGCCGGCGGCGCGCAGCTGATCGAGGGCGCCGAGCGTGTCCTGGCTCTTGACCGCGAGGAGCACGACGTCGCCGTCGCGGCCGACCTCGAGCTCGGCCGGGTCGGCGGCCGCGGGGATCTCGAGTGTCACATCCTCGACGGGCGTGAGGAGGCGGAGGCCCCGGATGCGGATCGCCTCGAGGTGGGCGCCGCGGGCGATGAGCGCGACCTCGTGGCCGGCCTGGCGCAGCCGCGCGCCGACGACGCCGCCGACCGCGCCGGCGCCGAACACCACGTACCGGGTGCTCACGACGGCCGGCGGTCGGAGGGGCGGCGGGCGGTGCTCACTGCGCCTCGCGGATGGCGGGACGCCGGGCGGCGGCTCCCTGCGCCCGGCGGATGGCGGGACGGCGGGCGGCGGCTCCCTGCGCCCGGCGGATGGCGGGACGGCGGGCGGCGGCTCACAGCGCCTGGCGGATGACGGGACGCCGGGCGGCGCCCGCCTCGTCGAGGCGGCGGACCGGCGTCGTGTACGGGGCTCCGCGCGCGACCGCGGGATCCTCGCGCGCCTCGGCCAGCACGGCGGCGACGATCTCCGCGAAGCGGTCGAGCGTCTCCTTCGTCTCGGTCTCCGTCGGCTCGACGAGCAGCGCCTCGTCGACGAGCAGCGGGAAGTACACGGTCGGCGGGTGCACGCCGTGATCGAGCAGCCGCTTGGCGAGATCGAGCGTGCGGATCTGAAGCTCCCGCTTCATCGGCCCGCCCGAGAGCACGAACTCATGCATGCACACGCGGTCATAGGCGGCCGGCAGCAGCTTGAGCACCCCGAGCTCCCGCAGCCGGGCGAGCAGGTAGTTGGCGTTGAGCACGGCCGTCTCGGAGACGTCCCTCAGCCCCGCCGCCCCGAGCGAGCGGATGTAGGCGTAGGAGCGCACGAACACGCCGTAGTTGCCCTGGAAGCCGCGCAGGCGCCCGATCGACCTCGGGCGGTCGAAGTCGAGGTCGTAGACCGGCGCCCGATCCGCGCCCGAGCCGCCGTTGGCACCCGCGCCCGCCGGGTCGCGGCGCACGACCTGGGGGCGAGGCAGGTACGGCTCGATCCGCTCGGACACCGCGATCGGCCCGGCGCCCGGGCCGCCGCCGCCGTGGGGTTGGGTGAACGACTTGTGCAGGTTGAAGTGCACGATGTCGAAGCCCATGTCGCCCGGGCGGCAGATCCCCATGATCGCGTTGAGGTTCGCGCCGTCGTAGTAGAGCGTCGCGCCGACGCCGTGCACGATGCGCGCGATCTCGTCGATCTGCGGCTCGAACAGCCCGAGCGTCGAGGGGTTCGTGAGCATCAGGCAGGCGACGTCGTCGGTCGCCTTGGCGCGCAGGTCCTCGATGTCGACGTTGCCGTTCGCGTCGGTCCCGACCTTCACCACCTCGTAGCCGGCCATCGTCACCGTGGCCGGGTTCGTGCCGTGCGCGGTGTCGGGGGTGAGGACCTTCGTGCGGCTCTCGCCATGGTCCTCGTGGTAGGCGCGGGTGAGCAGCACCCCGGCAAGCTCCCCGTGCGAGCCCGCGGACGGCTGCAGCGAGACGTGCGGCAGGCCCGAGATCTCGGCGAGGGCGTCCTGCAGGCGCCACATGAGCTCAAGCGCGCCCTGCGCGCGGGCGGGGTGCTGCAGCGGATGCAGCCGGGCGTGACCGGGCAGCGCGGCGAGCCGCTCGTGGAGCTTCGGGTTGTGCTTCATCGTGCATGAGCCGAGCGGGTAGAAGCCGGTGTCGAGGTCGAAGTTCCGCTTCGAGAGCCGGTTGTAGTGGCGCACGATCTCGGGCTCTGCGACCTCCGGCAGGCGCGGCCCCTCGGCGCGGCGAAGCTCCGGCGACAGCAGCTCGTCGAGCGGGCGCTCGGGCACGTCGGTCGCCGGCGCGACGAACGCGCGGCGGCCCGGCTGCGAGCGCTCGTAGATCGTCAGCTGATCGTCGGCGGCGGCGTTCGAGCCGGTGACCCGCTCGGTGGAGGCCTCAACGCTCATCCGCTCACCCCGGCATGAGACCGGTCGGCGTCGCGCTCGGCGGCGACCGCCTCGCCGAGCACCTCTGCGAGGCGGTCGATGTGCTCTCTCGTGCGCTGCTCGGTGAGCGCGATCAGGAGGCCGTTCTCGTAGCCCTCGCCGGCGAGCGGGTAGCCCGGGTTGATCCCGGCGGCCAGGCAGCGGGCGATGACCGCGTCGACGGGCGCGTCGAGCGCGACCGCGAACTCGCGGACGACCGGCTGCTCGTGGATCGCGTCGACGCCGTCCAGCGCGGTGAGCGTGCGTCGCGCGTAGTCGGTGCGCCGCACGAGCAGCTCGGCGAGCTCGACGATCCCGCGGCGCCCCAGCCAGCTCAGGTAGATGACGCCCGCGAGCGCGTTGAGCGCCTGCGCGGTGCAGATGTTCGAGGTCGCCTTCTCACGGCGGATGTGCTGCTCGCGGGTCTGGAGCGTGAGCACGAAGCCGCGCCGGCCGTCGACATCGACCGTCTCCCCGGCGATCCGTCCCGGGATGCGCCGGATGAGCGCCTCGGTCGTGGCGAAGAAGCCGAACGACGGACCGCCGTAGTCGAGGCGGTTGCCGAGCGTCTGGCCCTCCCCCACCGCGATGTCGACGCCGCACTCGCCCGGAGTCCTGAGCAGCGCGAGCGGCAATGGGTCGCAGGCCGCGATGCAGAGCGCGCCGGCGTCGTGAGCGGCGCCGGCGAGCGCCGCGAGGTCCTCGACGGCGCCGAGGAAGTTCGGCTGGGCGACGACGACCGCGCTCACGGTGTCGTCGAGCTCGGGCAGCGCGGTGAGCCCGTCCTCGAGCGGCGCCTCGACGACCTCCATCTCCCACGCGCGCGCGAGCGTCGCGAGCGCCTCCCGCGCGTGTGGGTGGACCCCGCGGGAGACGACGAACCGCCGGCGGCCGTTCGTGTGCTTGGCGATGTAGCCCGCCGCGGCGACCGCGCTCGGGCCCTCGTAGACCGAGGCGTTGGAGACGGGCAGGCCGGTGAGCTCGCAGATCGCGGTCTGATACTCGAACATCGCCTGCAGCCCGCCCTGGGAGACCTCGGGCTGGTAGGGCGTGTACGGCGTGAGGAACTCGGAGCGGGAGATGATCGAGTCGACGAGCGCCGGCACGTAGTGGTCGTACATGCCGGCGCCGAGAAACGAGATCTCGTCATCGCAGGACACGTTGCGCTCGGCGAGCGCGCGCAGCTCGGCGTGGACCTCCTGCTCGGAGAGGCCCTCGTCGAGCGACAGGCCGTCGCGCAGCCGCAGCGAGACCGGAACGTCGGCGAACAGCTCCTCGATCGAGGAGACGCCGATCGCGGCGAGCATCTCCGCGCGATCGGCGTCGGTGGCGGACGTGTATCTCGTCACGAGAGCGTCGCCTGGTATGCGGCCGCGTCGAGCAGCGCCTCCTGCTCGGCGGGGTCCGACAGCCTGATCCGCACGAGCCAGCCCTCGCCGTAGGGATCCTCGTTGATCTTCTCCGGAGCGTCCGACAGCTCGTCGTTGACGGCGACGATCTCGCCCGACAGCGGGCTGATCACGTCGGAGACCGCCTTCACCGACTCGACCTCGGTGTACGGCTCGTCCTTCGTCACCTGGGCACCGACCTTCGGGGGGTCGAAGAACACGACCTCCCCCATCGAGTCCTGCGCGTACCACGTGATCCCGAACACGGCCTCGTCGCCCTCGACGCGCGCCCAATCGTGCTCGGGGTGGTACAGCAGGTCGTCCGGATAGCTGGCGTCGGCCACGTCAGAGCGCTCCTTTCACGAGCCCTTCGCATAGATGGGCTTCTTCACCACGGTCGCGGGACGCACGCTGCCGCGCACGTCGATCTCGATGTTCGTCCCCGGCTCGGCGCGCTCGGCCGGCAGGTACGCCATCCCGATCCCACGCTCAAGCGAGGGCGAGAACGTGCCGGAGGTGACGACGCCGCCGCCGACGACCTCGTTGCCCTGGCGCGCGATCCCCGGCCCGTCGATGACGAACGCGCACAGCTTCTCCGCCGGTCCCTCGGCCCGCACCCGGGCGACCGCCTCGGCGCCGACGAACCCGGTCTGCTCCGCGCACGCCCAGCCGAGCCCGGCCTCGATCGGCCCGCGGGTCGTCGTCAGGTCGTTGCCGTACAGGTGGTAGCAGACCTCCAGCCGCAGGGTGTCCCGCGCGCCGAGACCGGCCGGCTCCGCGCCGGCGGCCAGCAGCGCGTCCCAGACGCGCGGCGCCTCGGCGGGGTCGATCAACAGCTCGCAGCCGTCCTCGCCCGTGTATCCGGTCCCGCACACGAGCATCGCCACGCCCGCGATCGTCCGCTCGCCGCAGTGAAAGCGCGGCGGCAGCGGCCCGTCGGCGAGCCCCGAGAGGATCCGGCGGGCGCTCGGCCCCTGCACGGCGAGCATCGCGAAGTCGCTCGCGCGGTCGATGACGTCGACGTCGTAGCCCTCGGCGTGGGCGCGGAACCAGGCGAGGTCGCTCTCGTGGTTGGAGGCGTTCGTCACCGTCAGGTAGACGTTCTCGGCGAGGCGGTACGTGAACACGTCGTCGCGCACGCCCCCGTCCTCCTGGCAGAGCAGCCCGTACTGGGCGCCGCCCTCGGTGAGCTTGCGCAGGTCGTTTGAGATGAGGTGCTGCAGGAACTCGAACGCCTGCGGCCCGCAGGTCTCGATCTCGCCCATGTGCGAGACGTCGAACACGCCGGCGCGGGTGCGGACGGCGTGGTGCTCAGCGCGGATCCCGACGTACTGGACCGGCATCTGGAAGCCGGCGAAGGCCACGAGCTTCGCGCCCGCCGCGACATGGCGATCGTGCAGCGGGCTCTGGCGAAGCGTCTCGGTGGCGTCGGCCATGGACGGCAGGCTAGTGCACCCGGTTCGACGTTTTCGATCGCCGGCCGTCCGCGGACCGGGAGGGCGTCGGTCGCCGAAGCGTCACTGACGAAGAAGATCGCGCCGCCGCCCTCGTCCGCCGCCGCTCGCCACGAGCGCCGGCACGATCGCGGCGCGCCTCACGCCGACAGCTCCGCCAGGTCGGCGTCGACCATGCGCGCGACGAGCCCGTCGAAGTCGAGCGTCGGCGTCCAGCCGAGCGCCGCCCGGGCGCGCGCCGGGTCGCCGACGGGAGCGACCGCCTCGGGGGCGCGGACGAGCGCAGGGTCGACCTCGACGTGGTCGGCCGGATCGAGTCCGAGATGGGCGAAGGCGGCGCTCACGAGGTCGCCGACAGTGTGTCCGACGCCGCTGGCGAGGACGTAGTCCTGGGGGATCTCGTGTCCGAGCGCGAGCCAGATACCGTGCATGACGTCGCCCGCGAACGACCAGTCCCGCACCGCCGAGAGGTCGCCGAGCGTGAGCGTCCGCCGGCGGCCGAGCGAGATCTCGGCGGCGCCGCGGGTGATCTTGCGGGTGACGAACCGCTCCGGGCGGCGCTCGGACTCATGGTTGTAGAGGATCCCGGAGACCGCGAAGAGCCCATGCCGCTCGCGCAGCTGCCCCAGCAGCTGGTGGGCGGCGAGCTTGGCCGTCGCGTACGGCGTGCGGGGCCGGCACGGAGTGTCCTCGCGCTGCGGGCTCACCGGCGCCTCGCCGAACATCTCCCCGGAGGCGGCGACGAACACGCGCGCGTCCGGCAGCCGCTCGGCGACGAGCGCCAGCAGCGCCGCCGCCGAGCCGTGGATCGCGGCCATCGTCGCCGCCGGATCGCGCCACGAGTCGGGGACGAACGTCGGCGCGGCGAGGTGGTAGATCTCGTCCGGGGCAAGATCGCAGATCCACACCCGGGTCGTCTCGTCCCGGACGTCGCCCCGCCGGACGCTCAGGCGTGCGCGCAGCGGCTCGCTGCAGCCGAGGTCGTCGGCCGGGTCACGGCGGGTGAGGCCGATCACCTCATAGCCGCGGCCGAGCAGCTCCTCGGCGAGGAACGACCCGTCCTGGCCGGTGACGCCGGTGATGAGCGCCCGTCGCCCTCGCTGAGCTCCCGCCGGGCCGCCCGGAGACCGGTCCGCCGGTTCGCGCTGCACCCCGGCAGGCGGGCTCCCCGGCGCCCCCGGAGGGCCCTCGGTCACGGCCGGGCGCGGCCGGAGAGGAGCTTGTGGTCGGCGTCGACCATCAGCCGGATGAGCTCCTCGAAGCTCGTCTCCGGCCTCCAGCCGAGCACCCGTTCGGCCTTCGAGCGGTCGCCGATCAGCGTGTCGACCTCGGCGGGCCGCTTGAGCGAGTCGTCGATCTCGACGTGCCCCTCGATGTCGACGCCCGCCTGGTCGAACGCGATCTCCAGGCAGCGCCGCACCGTGTGGGTCTCGCCGGTCGCGATCACGAAGTCCTGCGGCTCGTCCTGCTGGAGCATCAGCCACATCGCCTTCACGTAGTCCTTCGCGTAGCCCCAGTCGCGCTTCGCGTCGAGGTTGCCGAGCTTCAGCGTGTCGATGAGCCCGAGCTTGATCGCGGCCGCGTGCCACGTGATCTTGCGGGTGACGAACTCCAGCCCGCGGCGTTCGCTCTCGTGGTTGAAGAGTATTCCGCTCGTCGCGTGCAGGCCGTAGGACTCGCGGTAGTTGACCGTGATGAAATGGCCGTAGACCTTGGCGACGCCGTACGGGGAGCGCGGGTAGAACGGCGTCGTCTCGGACTGCGGGACCTCTCGCACCTTGCCGAACATCTCGCTGGAGGACGCCTGGTAGAAGCGCGCCTCGGGACAGACCTCGCGCATCGCCTCGAGCATCCGGGTGACCCCGACGCCGGTGAACTCGGCGGTGAGCGTCGGCTGGATCCAGGAGACCGCCACGAACGACATCGCGGCGAGGTTGTAGACCTCGGTCGGCCGGGCGGCCTTGAGCGCGTCGGTGAGCGAGCGGTGGTCGAGCAGGTCCGCCTGATGGAGCGTGATCCGGTCGCGCAGGTGCTCGATGCGGTCGAACTTCTCGGTGGAGGAGCGGCGCACCATGCCGTGGACCTCGTAGCCCTCGTCGAGCAGGAGCTCGGCGAGGTAGGAGCCGTCCTGGCCGGTGATGCCGGTGATGAGCGCTGTCTTGGTCACGGGCGGCCAGCTAAGCAGATCCACAGACCCCGGCGGGGCCGTGCTCGCGCACGGCTTTCACACGAGCTCGACCCTGCACGGCAGGTCGGGCGCCCGCCGGACACGCGCATCGTGCGTGAGGAGCGGCACGTCGAGCGCCGCGGCGAGCCCCGCGTACAGTCCGTCGTAGAAGCTCAGGTTGTGTCGCAGCGACCATGCGCGTGCGGCGAGAGCGCCGACGTGCGGGTAGCGGTGATCGATGAGCGCCGTGAGCTCCGCGAGCGCCCGCGCCGCCTCATCGGGCTCAAGCCGGCCGGCACGCTCATGCCCGCGCACGACATGTCCGATCTCAGCGTCGTAGAGGTGCGGCGCGTGGCACTCCGTTGCCTGCATCCGGGCGCGGAGCTGGAGCGCCGCCGGGTCGCGGTCGAGCGTCCGCACCGCGGCCGAGGCATCGATGACCATCAGCCCTCGGCGTCTGGCGAGACGAGCCAGTCGAGCCGGCTGCGGCCCTCATCGAGGTATCGCAGCGTGTCGCCCGCGTCGAGGGTGAGCGCACGGCCGCGCTCACGCGCTCGCCTGTCCCACTCGGCGAAGATCTCCGCCTTCGTCGGGCGCGATGTGAACGCGAGGATGTGCTCGAGCATGTAGGACTGGATCGAGCGGTTTTCCGCCCGTGCCCGTCGTCGGATGACCTCGTAGGCGTCTTCGGGGATGTCGCGGATCTGGATCGTCGCCACAGCGCGATTCTAGCGCTGTAGCGCTGTTTCAGCGCGGTGGGCCGGAGCGGCGCCCCCCGGCTGGTGCGCCACCAACCCGCCTTTTCCGACCGAGTCTCCACGCCTCTGGGAACGAGCCCCGAGATCAGTGCCCCTCAGCGGTCCTTCAGGAACGACGGGATGTCGATCTCGTCGTCGGAGATCTCCAGCGAGGAGCGCTGGCGCTCGTCGAGGCGCACGTCGCGACGGCGGGGCGAGGTCGGGCCGGTGGGCCGCGGTTCCTCGGCGAACGCGCCGCCCGTGCCCGAGGACTTGTCGAAGCCGGTGGCGATCACGGTGACGCGGACCTCGTCCCCGAGCGAGTCGTCGATGACCGCGCCGAAGATGATGTTCGAGTTCGAGTCCGACGCGCTCTGGACGATCTCGGCGGCCTCGTTGACCTCGAACAGGCCGAGGTCGTTGCCGCCCGTGATGTTGAGCAGGATGCCGGTCGCGCCCTCGACCGACTCCTCGAGCAGCGGCGAGGAGATCGCGACCTTCGCGGCCTCGGCGGCGCGGTTCTCGCCCGAGGCGCTGCCGATCCCCATGAGCGCGCTGCCGGCCTCGTGCATGATCGTCCGTACGTCGGCGAAGTCGAGGTTGATGAGGCCGGGAATCGTGATCAGGTCGGTGATGCCCTGGACGCCCTGGCGCAGCACGTTGTCGGCCTCGCGGAACGCCTCCAGCACCGTCGTGCGCCGCTCGACGATCGACAGGAGCTTCTCGTTCGGGATGACGATGAGCGTGTCCACGTGCTCGCGCAGGCGGTCGATCCCCTCCTGCGCCTGGCGGGAGCGCTGGGTCCCCTCGAACGCGAACGGGCGCGTGACGACGCCGACGGTGAGCGCGCCGATCTCGTTCTTGGCGATCTCGGCGATCACGGGCGCCGCGCCGGTGCCGGTGCCGCCGCCCTCGCCCGCGGTGACGAACACCATGTCGGCGCCCTTGAGCGCCTCCTTGATCTCATCGCGCGACTCGGCCGCCGCGCCGTGTCCGGTGTCCGGGTTGGCGCCCGCGCCGAGACCCTTGGTGAGCTGGTGGCCGATGTTCAGCTTGATGTCCGCGTCGCACATCGCAAGCGCCTGCGCGTCGGTGTTGCACGCGACGAACTCGACGCCCCGCAGCCCCGCGTCGACCATCCGGTTGACGGCGTTCGTGCCGCCCCCGCCGACGCCGACGACCTTGATGACTGCCAAATAGCTTCCGCTTTCCATGTTCTTCGACCGACCCTCTACGTGGGGTTGAGTGTTCTGGCCGCGCAGGGGTGCGCGCGGCGTGATGCACGGTAGGCCCTGAGCGCACGGGGTGTCAACGACAGGCAGGCGTGCGCAACGATCTTTGCAGATCGGCGAAGTCTCGATTATGACCGAAGGCTGCGCCGGAACGCAACCTCAACCTCTACTTGAGGCTTACTCCGTGCCTCAACCCCCTGTCGTCGCCGTCGTTTGGCCGGTCGTGGCAGGGAGCTGTCCGGCCGTCGCGGTGGATGCGCCGGCACCCGCTGCGGACGCCCCGGCGCCAGAGGCTGAAGCGCCGGCACCCGTCGTGGGCTCCGTCGCCTGGGTGTCGGAGCCGACCCCGGCCGCCGGGCGGCCCGGGTCGGTGACGTCGATGTAGCCGGCGCCGGCGGAGCTTGGATCGGCGAGCACGAGGATCGCCGAGCGCCACTTCTCCGCGAGCCGATGGTCGTCCCCGAAGTAGATGACGGGCCCGTTGCGGAGCGTCGCGGTCAGCCCCCGCCCCGGCTTCCAGCCGACGGTCTCCAGGCGCGAGACGATCGGGTACGGCGCCGCGGCGAGCAGGTAGACGTCGGCGCGCGCCGTGCCCGTGGCCATGCCGCCGGCCGCGCCGGGAACGGTGATCGTCGGCAGCGAATGCCCCGACGGGCTCACGCCGGGCAGCAGCGTGCCGTGCGCGGAGACCACCCTGCCGTCGACCACGGCGACGGGGACCTGCTCGAAGACCGAGATCGTCACCGCGTGCGGCAGGTGGGCGCTCACCCGCAGCGAGCGCACGAACGGGTAGCGGGCGACCGACGCCCGCAGCGCGCGAGCATCGATCTCCATCGTGGTCATCCGCTCGGCGGTCTGCGCGAGCGTCTGGCGGATCGCGGTGGCGTCCGGGCCGCTCACCCCGGTGACCGTCACCTGCTGCACGGCGACGAGCGAGGATTGGCGCACCCAGAAGTAGGCTCCGGTGAGGACGCCGGCGAGCACGAGCACCCCGACGAGCGTCCGTCGACCCGGCCGCGGCCACCGCCGGCGCCCGCGGCGAGGATCGCGGCGGCGCAGCCGCGGCAGGCGCGCGCGCGGCAGGCGCAGACGGAGCGTCGTCCGGCGGCCGGTGGCGGTGCTCATGCGGCGCGCCACTCCTCGGGCAGCCCGACCGGCCCGAGCGTCTGCACCTCGGGCTCGAGCGTGACCTCGAAGCGGTCGCGGACCCGGTCGCGGGCGGCGGCCATGACGGCGACGACGTCGGCGGTGGTCGCGGTCCCGTCGTTGACGACGAAGTTCGCGTGCTTCTCCGAGATCGACGCGCCGCCGACCCGCAGCCCGCGGCAGCCGGCGGCATCGAGCAGCATCCCGGCGCTCCGGCCCTCGGCGCGCGGGTCCTCGGGATTCTTGAATGTCGAGCCGAACGTCTTGATGCCCGCCGGCTGTGCGGCGCGGCGCCGGTCGCGGAGCTCGGCGAGCGTCGCCTTGACCGTCTCGGCGGGCGCCGGGCTGAGCGCGAACATCGCGCGGGCGACGATCTCCCCGGGGCCGATCGACGAGCGCCGGTAGGCGAACCCGAGGTCGTCGGGCGTCCGCCGGGCGACGCCGGCGGCGCTCACGACATCGACCCACTCCAGCGTGCGGGCGAGCTCGCCGCCGTACGCGTTTGCGTTCATCCGCACCGCTCCGCCGACCGTGCCCGGGATGTTGACTCCGAACTCGATCCCGGACAGCCCCAGGCGCGAGGCGCGCGCCGAGACGGCGGGAAGCCGGGCCCCGCCCCCGCACTCCAGGCGGTCGCCGTGCTGCTCGATGTGGGACAGATCGCGATCAAGCTTGAGAACCAACCCGCGGACGCCCTCGTCCGCCACGAGCAGATTCGACCCCGAGCCGACGACCCCTACCTCGATCCCCTCCGCGGCGGCCCAGGCGAGCAGCTCCTGGAGCTCCTCGACGGTGCCGGGACGGGCGAACAGCTCGGCCGGCCCGCCGGTGCGGATCGTCGTCAGGCGCGCGAGCGGGTGGTTGCGGCGGACGCCGTCGGGAGGCGCGGGCATGGCGCCCCGAGCGTAGAGCGGGGCGCGGCGGCCAATCGGAAGCGGCGGCCGGCGCCGCTGTCAATGGCCACCGTCACGCCGCGGCGGGCAACCGGCGACCGGGCTCGGCCCGGGGGCGCGGCGGCCAGCCGCGACGGCCGGGCGCGGCGGCCGGCCGCGGCGGCCGGGCGCGGCGGCCGGCCGCGACGGCGAGCGTCAGGGCCGCCAGCGCAGGCCGCGCACCGCGGCGCGCATCTCCGCCGGGGAGGCGTAGAGCCTGAGCGCCGCCAGCGAGGCGCACAGGTAGAGCAGCTGGCCGGCGACGGTCGCCGGGCCGAACCAGCGCGGTCCGAGCACCGCCGCGGCCGCGAAGCACGCGAGCACCGCGACCGTGCCGAGGACGTTGACGACGTTGTAGGCGAGCACCTTCTCGCGCGCGAGCAGGACGGTGTCGCTCACGTAGTTCGACGTCGCGACGAACGTCGAGGCGACGTCCCAGCGCAGGTACCAGGTGCCATGGACCGAGTACTTCTGCCCGAAGATGAGCAGCACGTAGGGGGCGAGTCCGCCGAGCAGGAGCGCCGCCGGCACTGTGCCCGCGTAGCACAGGCGCAGCGCACGCACGGCGATCTGCGCGGCGTCGTGCTCAGGGTCCGACAGCTCGGCGAGCAGCGCCTGGGAGGTCATCGAGGGGATGATCGTCACGTATGCCGCGACACCGAGCGGGATTCCCACGTAGGCGGCCGTCGTCGCGCCGTCGACGGCGGCGACGATCGTGCCGAGCAGCGCGCCGGGAACGACCGCGACGAGCGCCGCGCTGTGGCTGCCGCCGGCGAAGCGAAGCCGTCCGCGAAGCAGCGAGAGGCGGCGCAGCGGCGCGCGCGGCGCGCGGTTACGCAGGCGCCAGCCGACGAGCACGAAGTCGAGCGCCGCGGCGACTGCGACGTAGAGCACGGAGGCGGTGAACAGGCCGGCGGCGTTCGTGCCGATGAGCGCGACGAGCACGGCGACCCGCGCGAACGAGGCGGCGATGTCCTTGACGACCGCGTAGGAGACCTCGCGCCGCGCGACGAACGCGGGGTCGGTGATCGAGGTGAGGTTGTTGCAGGCGACGTAGCCGCCGATGAGCACGAACGCCACGCCGGTGCCGACCGGCAGGTCGTGCAGCGGCACCCCGAAATGACCCGGGACGAAGCAGACGGCGGCGGCCACCGCGACCCCCGCGAGGATCGTGCACGCCATCGCCTCGATCATGAAGTCGAGCTGGTTCTCCTCCTCGCCGAGGAACCGGGTGATCGTGCTTGCGAGGCCGGTGCTCGTCGCCGTCGAGAGCAGCGACACGACGCCGCTGATGGCGCCGACCGCGCCGACGTCGTGCGGCGACCACGCGCGCGCCATGATCACGGTGCAGATGCCGCCGATCGCCCCGATCACGAGGTAGTCGAGGACGAGCAGCGACGAGCTGCGCGTGAGCGCGTCGGCGCGTGCCGCCGCCAGCAGCCCCCGCAGCTGTCGGCGGCGGGTCTCCTCGGGTCGCGCGAGCTCGAGCTCCTCGGCGGCCGGGATCGAGAGCTCGGCCTCCTCGGCGTCCCCGAGGCGCTCAGGAGCCGCCATCGCCGAGCACTCTCGCGGGAATTCCGACGGCGGTGGCGCCCACCGGCACGTCGTCGAGCACGACCGCGTTCGCGCCGACGGTCGCGTCCGCGCCGACGCTCGCGCCGATGACGCGCGCGCCGGGCCACAGCCACACCCGGTCGCCGAGCACCGGCAGCGAGCGCAGCGTGCCGTCGCTCAGCCCGACCGTCACCTGCTGGTAGATCGTGCAGTCGCGCCCGATCCGCTCCGCCCACACGACCGCACCCTGCCCGTGGCCGAGCGCGAACCCGGGGCCGATGTCGGCGCAGCGGATCTCGACGCCGTGCTGCCCTGCATACAGGCGCTTCAGGAGAATGCACATGAGCTGATCGCGCATCGTGCCCTGCCCGAGCCGGTGGTAGAGAACCGAGCGCACCTCGGGCATCGCGAGCGCCTCCAACAGCAGCAGCGCACGCTCGCCGGACGTGCGCGGGCGCACGCGGACGCCGCGCTCGGCGGGATGGAGGTCACGCGCTCGCAGCGCATCGCGCGTGGCGGTTCGGGTGAACGAACAGGCGCGCACGGCGAGGAGCAGCGGCAGGTGCGCGTAGAGACGGAGTCTGCGGAGCACCCTGACCCATCCTAGGAGCCTCGGCGGGTCGGGCCGCGGACCGGCGGCGCTCGACGGCGGGGTCCGGCGGCGCGGACGACGGCCCCGCTATGCGCGCAGCGGCGACCAGCAGTACCAGGAGCGCACCGGGAGCCGCATCCGGGCGACGTCCGCCTCGGTCACGCCGAGCCGCGCGTAGCGGTCCTCCAGGTCGCGCTGCTCGAGACTTGTGTCGTACGACTTCTGGGACGGGACGAGGTGCCGCATGCGGATCGCGTCGATGACGCCCATCCCCAGGTCGTCGTGGGCGGCCCATTCGGCCTCCACCCCCCACCCCATGCCCTGCTCCGGGAACGGAAGCACGCGCTCCCGCGCCGCCTCGTCGAACAGGACGATCGGGCCGATCTCGACCCAGCGCGTCGCTCGCGCGACCTTGAGCGGCCGCCGCCGGGTGGTCGGCCAGCTGACGAAGCTGTGATGGGAGTGCGCGGGCTGGCACAGATTGAGGCCGAGGCGCTCGGCGAGGGCCGCGACCTGCCCGAGATCTCCGCGCTCGATGAGAACGTCGTCATCGGCCATGACGAGCCACTCGCCGGGTCCGGGCGCGAGCACCTCTGCGAGCCGGTTCTGCAGCGCGAACCGGGTCCCGCGGCCCTCCCCGACCGTCTCGGCGCGCAGGCTGGGATGCGCCTGGTCGAGCGCCCACAGGGCGGCGCGCGCGCCGGGCTGGGCGTCGAGGAAGCGCCTGACGGTGCCGGCGTTCTGTGCGCGGTAGACGACGCCGATCGCCAGACGGGGCGCCGCGCCACGAGTCGCCCTGGCGGCGATCACGTAGCTGGGATCGAGCGCGTCGACGACCGGCCGCACGGCCAGCCACGGCATCGTGCGAAGCCGAACCACCCCGCCGACGTTATCGAGGGCGGACGCCGACGAAAGCTGCGCAATCCTCACCAACGCGGGTAGGCAATGCGGAACGCCGCCCATGCGGATCGACGATCTTCGACAGCTCGACGACGGCACGCGCCTGGAGGCGGACGTCTGCATCGTGGGCACCGGCCCCGCCGGCTGGACGATCGCGGATGAGCTCTCGGGCAGCGGTCTGCGGGTGCTGATGCTCGAGAGCGGCGGGCTCGACGAGGAGCCCGAGGTCGCCGCGCTGAACCGGATCCGTGATCTCGGCACGCCGACGTTCAACGGACGCACCCGCGCCCTCGGCGGCACCTCGCGCACCTGGTTCGGCCGCTGCATCCCGCTCGGCGAGATCGACCTCGAGGAGCGATCGTGGGTGCCCTCATCCGGCTGGCCGCTCTCCGCGGACGAGCTCAAGCCGTACGTCGTCCGCGCCGCGGAGCGCCTCGGAGCCAGCCTGTGGAGCGGCGACGGTCCCCCGCCCCCGCCCGGCTGGCCGGCTCCGCTGCCCGAGGTCGATCGCACGCGGCTCTCGCGCGTCTGGTGGCAGGACACGGTCCCGCTCGACGCCGGCGCCGCGCTCGCTCGCGACCGCGTCGGCGACGCACACGTCCTGCTGCACGCGACGGTCACGCAGCTGCACGCCGGCCCTCACGCTCGGGCGCTCGAATCGGTCGAGGTCGCCTGCGCGCCCGACCACCGCGCCACGATCCGCGCCCGCGCCGCGATCCTGTGCGCAGGCGGCATCGAGAACGCCCGGATCCTGCTCTGCTCAGACCGCGTCTCTCCGGGCGGGCTCGGCAACGGCCACGACCTCGTCGGGCGCCACCTCATCGACCATCCGCGCGATCCGACGATCCCGGTCCGCGTCGCGCGGGGCGACGAGGCGGCCTTCCGCGGCCTGTTCGGGCCACATCGACTCGCGGTCGCGGGTGGCGAGCGACACGGCTTCCGGCTCGGCTTCGCAGTGAGCGCGGAACTGCAGCGGCGCGAGGGGTTGCTCAACGCCGCCGCGATCGTCGAGCGCATCGAGTCCCCGCGCGACCCCGTCCCCGCCCTCCTGCGACTGCGCGACCGCGACCTCGCACGCCGGCGAAGCGACGCGCGGCAGATCGCCGGCGCTCCGATCGCCACCCTCCGCGCGCTGCGGGCGATGGCACGGGACGAGCCGAGCGCGGGGCCGGTCGAGGCGCTCGGGTTCGAGCTCATCTCCGAGCAGGTGCCGGACCCCGAGAGCCGGGTCCGGCTCGGGCGGGAGCGGGACCGCCTCGGGCTGCCGGTCGCCGAGGTCGATTGGCGCGTGCACGAGCTGGAGCGTCGCTCCCAGGCGGCGCTCGCGCGGGAGATCGCGACCGCGCTGCCGCGGCTCGGCCTCAGCCGGCCGGCGCTCGCCGCGTGGCTGACCGACCGCGACGAGCGGCCGGTCCACTTCACCGACGGCTGCCATCCGGCGGGCACGACGCGGATGGCGCGCGACCCGCGCCGCGGGGTCGTCGACCCCGACTGCATGGTCCACGGCATCGAGAACCTGTACGTCGCGGGCAGTTCGGTGTTCCCGACCGCCGGGCACGCGAACCCGACGCTCGCGATCGTGGCGCTCGCGATCCGGCTCGCCGACCGCATCCGCGCCACGATCGGTCCCCGCCGCGCCGCGGCTCGCCGGGCCGAGCCGGCCACCGTCGTCACCGGCGCGACCGGGTTCATCGGCGGTCGGCTCACGCGCGCGCTGCTCGACGCCGGCGGGCGGGTGCGCTGCCCGGTGCGCGACGGCGGCGAGCGTCGCCTGCCGGCGGGCGCCGAGCCGGTGCGCGTCGACATGCGCTCCCCGTCCGCCGTGCACGCGGCGATCGAGGGGGCCAGAACCGTCTTCCACTGCGCCTACGACTTCTCGAGCGAGGCGTGGAACGAGATCGCGCTGCGTCGCCTCATCGACGCCTGCGCGCGCCGCGGCGCCCGGCTCGTCCATCTCAGCAGCTTCATGGTCTATGACCGCTCGGGTTCCGGCGCCCGCACCGAGCAGGCGCCGTACGTGTCGAGCGGCGAGGGGTATCCGGCGGTCAAGCGGGCGCTCGAGGCCGAGATCCGGCGCGCGGTGCGCGAGCAGGGCCTCGACGCGTCGATCCTGCAACCGACGAACGTGTACGGGCCGTTCTCACGGTTGTGGACCGAGCGGCCGGCGGACATGCTCCGCTTCGGGACGGTCGTCCTGCCGGAGCCGGGCGACGGCCGCGTCAGCCTCGTCCACGTCGACGACGTCGTGGCGGCGCTGCTCGCGGCCGGGCGCCGGAAGGAGGCCGCCGGCGCGACGTTCATCCTCGACGGCGCCGACACCCCGAGCTGGCGGGTGTTCTACGAGGCGGTCGCCGCCGCCATCGGGATCCCCGGGCCGGAGCTGCGGCCGGTGGCGGAGATCCGGCGCGAGTCTCGGCTCCCCGCGCGGCTCGGGCGCCTCGCCCGCGACCCGGTGCGCCTCGCCCGCGCGCTGTGGCTGACCTCGCCGGGGCGTCGGGCGCTCGAGCACGCGATCGGGCGTCTGCCGCTCGCGGCCCGGCATCGGCTCACGCACTTCCTCGAGGAGCCGAGCGAGCGCTGGCGAGGCATCCGCCATCTGCCCGACCTCGAGTTCACGCTCTCGAAGGCGACGTTCAGCAGCGAGCGGGCGCGCCGGGAGCTCGGCTTTGCGCCGCGGCGCTTCGCCGCCGGCATGGCCGACACCGGGCCCTATCTCGAGCGCTACGTCCGCTTCGGGCCGCCGCGGTGACGTCCGCCGCCGAAGTGCGAGACGCGGCACACAACCGCGCGCGGCCCGAATCAAGCGGCCGCACCCGCATAGCATGAGGCGGACGATGACGCAGGGATCCCCAGCCGGATCGGGGCTGCCGACCGTCTCGGTCGTGGTGCCGACGTACGAGCGCCGGGAGCAACTCCCGGGCCTGATCGACCCGATCCTCGCCGACCCGGCGACGACCGAGCTGATCGTCGTCGTCGACGGCTCCGCCGACGGCTCGATCGAGCTCCTGCGGGAGCGCGCGCGCAGCGCCCCCGCGCTCGTTCCGGTCCTCATCGAGAACCGCGGCGAGGCCGAGGCGCGCCTGGAGGGCGTACGTCGGGCGCGCGGTGAGCTGATCGTGCTCCTCGATGACGACGTGGTCCCCGCCCCCCGGCTGGTGAGCGCCCATGCCGCCCGCCACGCGGGCGCGGACGACCTGCTCGTCGTCGGCGCGATGCCGGTCCTCGAGAGCCGCTCCGCGGCCGTGCGGCACTACGCGAGCGCGTACGAGGCGCACGTCGCGCGCTGGCGGAGCGGATCCCAGTCGGTCATCCGCACGCTCTGGGCGGGGAACCTGTCGCTGCGCCGCGAGGCGTACCTGCGGATCGCCGCCGGGCCCACCGGATCGCGCTACGACTACCACGCCGACCGGGTGTTCGGCCTGCAGTGCGAGGCGGCGGGGCTCCGGGCCGTGTTCGAGCCCGCGTGCGCCGCCGTCCACCACTATGAGCGGACGCTCGCCGGGCTCGCCCGCGACGCCCGCCGGCAGGGCGCGGCGCTCGTGCTCCTCGCACGCGAGCACCCGCGACGGGCGGCGCCGCTGCACCGCGACGCGTTCACCCGCCACCTGCCGGGATGGCTCGCCGGGCTCGTGGAGCTCGCGCGCCGTCCCCGCGCCGACGCGCTCCTGCGGACGGGGGCGCGCATCGCGGCGCAGGCGCTCGATCGCGCCCGCGCCGACTCGGCGGTGAAGGCCGCCGACCTGCTCGCGATCCTCGAGCGCCAGCGCGGCGCGATCGAGGCCTCGCGGTGAGCGTCGCCTACGTCGTCCTCGCCCATCGGGCGCCCGGACAGGTCGCGCGGCTCGCCGAGCGGCTGTGCGGAGCCGAGGACCGGCTGTTCCTCCACGTCGACCGGCGCGCCGACCTCGGTCCGTTCCGCGCAGCGATCGACCGGACGCCCGTCCGCGCGCATGTGCGGCTCGCGCGGCGGCGGTTCCGCTCGCGCTGGGGAGGGTTCGCGCTGCTCGACGCGACGCTCGCGACGACCGAGCAGGCGCTCCAGGAGGCGAGCTTCGGCCACGTGTGCCTGGTGAGCGGCGACAGCTACCCGCTCGTGCCGCCGCCGACGATCCACGGGTTCCTGGAACGTGCCGGCGAGCGGTCGTTCATGTTCTGCTCGGCGGCGTCCGACGATCCGCCGCCCGACCGCAGCACGAATGAGCGCTGGTACTGGAACGGCGACCTGCGCCGCGTCACCTATCGGCACTTCCAGCTCGGCGATCGCCAGCTGCACCTCCCGAACCGGTTCGTGCCATGGGCGCCCAGGCTCGTCCCGCCCGACGGGATGCACCTGCTCCAGGGCTCCCAGTGGTGGACGCTCAGCCGGCGGGCGGCGCGGCTCGCGATCGAGACGTTCGTGCGCCGACCGGCGTTGCGGCGCTACTTCCGCCGCGTCCAGGCGCCCGACGAGTGGGCGTTCCAGATGGTGCTCGGCAACTCCCCGCTCGCGCCCACGATCGTCGAGGACGACCTGCACTTCATCCGCTGGCGCGACTGGCACGCCGAGACGCTGACCCGCGAGGACCTGCCGCGGATCACGGCCTCGCCGAAGCTGTTCGCGCGCAAGCTCGACCCCGGGGACGCCGCGCTCCCCGACGCGCTCGATGCGCTGATCGCCGAGCGGGAGAGCGATGGCGGGGCGACGCTCGCGCGGCTCGCCGACCACCACCTCTCCTGAGCGCAGGCGGGGCCCGAGCGAGGTATGCGGGCATGCGCGAGGCGCACGCCGATCACGTCGCCGTGACGGGCTGATGCCGGCCCGCACTGAAGTGGCATGACGCAGCTGCCGATACAGCGCGCATGTGGTTGTCGTGCGCCTGCCGGCGTCTTGTCCTGGTACTGCTCGCGGCGAGCTGCCTGGGTCCGCTCGCCGCCGGGGCGGGCGCGCGGGCCGCGGCGCCCGGCGGCTCGGTCGCACGGCGCGCGGTGCACATCGACGACGCCAAGTCGGCCTGCGTCTACTCCGACGAGTCGATCGCCGAGCTCGACGCGTTCAGCGCGCTCGTCGGCCATCGGATGCGCTGCGCGATGGTCTACAACGACGCGGTCAGCAGCTGGGCCCAGTGGGAGCACCCGTGGTTCGTGAACTACGTGAACGCGCCCGACCACGACTGGAGCCGGTGGGTGGCCGCCGCGCCGCGGCTTCGGCGGCTGATCATCACCGAGGACCTGTTCCCGAGCTCGCTCGCGCACAGCGACTGGCTCGGGCGGGGCGCCGCGGGCGCGTTCACGGCCCACGCCCGCACGCTCGCCCGCGTGCTCGTCGCCGCCGGGCTCGGAGACTCGGTCATCCGCCTCGCGCCGGAGGCGAACGGCACGTGGTTCGCGGACTCCTACGGCGCGACGCGCGCGCGGTGGAGGCTCTGGGACCGCTTCTGGGACCGCACCGTCGCCGCGATGCGTGGCGTGCCCGGCGCCCGCTTCCGGTTCGACTGGTGCATCTCGGTCCGCTACCGCGACCTGCCGCTCTCCGAGATCTACCCGGGCGACCGCTACGTCGACATCATCGGCATGGACGTCTACGACGACGGCCCGCTCGGCGCGACCGGCGTCGAGCGCTGGCGCACGCTCATGACGGCGCCCGACGGCATCGGCGCCGTGCTGACCCTCGCTCACCGTGAGCATCGTCCGATCAGCATCCCCGAGTGGGGCGTCAACACGGTCGCGGGCGGCGGCTTCGGCGACGATCCGGCGTTCGTGCGCGGCATCGCCGCGCTCGTGCGCGATCACCCGACCGCCTACCAGTCCTACTTCTACAGGTACGGCCAGCGCACGCAGCTTGCGCCCGGCACCCGGAGCCTCGCCGCCTACCGCGCATGGCTCGGCGGGCGGCCGCACGCCGGCCGCCGCGGGCGCTGAGCGCGCCCTCGCGGGCGCGGGCGCCGCTCAGCGAGCGCCCTCCCGGTCGTCCGGAAGCAGGCGGAAGGCCTCCGGGTCGTTGAGAGGTCGGCGTCGCGGCGGCGGACGCCGGTCGATGCTCCGGATCGGATCGGCTGAAGAGAGGGAGCAGGTACCGGCGTTCACGCACGCACCGCCGTCCGCCGCGGCCATCGCCTCGTGCGTGGCGCGCGCGATCGCGGGCCAGGAGAGCGACCGGGAAACCTCGCGCGCCGCCTGCGCCCGCGCGCGGAGCTCCTCGTCGGCGCAGAGCGCGACCCGCCGCAGCGCGTCGGCGAGGCCGGCGACGCCCGGCGGATGGCGGAACGTCGCCTCGCGCGGCACGTCGTCGAGCTCCGGGACGTCGGGCACGATCGCGGGACGCCCGGCGGCGAACGCGAGCGTCACGCTGCTGCTCGTCGTGATCCGCCGGAACGGGAGCACGACCGCGTCGGCGTCGGCGAGCATCGCGACGAGCGCCTCGTCGGGCACGAAGCCGAGCTCGAGCGAAACGGTGCCCTCGAGCGCCGCCGCCGCGGCGCGCAGGCGACCGCTCAGCGCGTCGTCGGCGCAGGCGCCCGCGATCCGGCAGCGGAGCGGGACCTCGAGCGTTGCGAGCGCCTCGAGCAGATCCTCGACCCCCTTGTAGGCGGCGACGCGCCCGACGAACACGACCGTCCGCGGATCGTGCGGGCGGGGCGGGCCGATCGCCTCGGTGCCGGCGGGCGCGGTCGGGCCGACCCCGATGACGGCCGCTCGTCGCGGCCGGGCGCCGAGGTCGGCGAGCGCGGCGAGCGTCCGCTCGGAGTGGGCGATCACGAGATCGCAGGCGGCGACGAGCATGCGGCGGGCGGCGAGGTCGTCGTCGAACACGGGGTCGTGCGGGAGCACGTTATGCGCGGTCCAGACGACGCGCATGCCGAGCGCCCGCGCGACGGCGAGCACGACGCCGAACCACCGCCGGCCGAGCCGCAGCACGCCCGGCCGCCGGCCGAGGCCGGCAAACGAGAACCCGAACGTCCAGTGCAGATGGAAGACGCGCACGCCCCGCAGCCGCAACAGCGCGAGCTCGAGCGGCATGAGCAGGAGGTTGAGCGAGCGCGAGCGCGTCCGCTCCCCCGCATAGCTCACCTCGTCGCCGAGTGCGCGCATCGCCCCGTAGAGCAGCTCCTGGTACGGGTTCGCGTCGCGCGGGAAGGCGACGATGCGCAGCTCAGCCGTGGAACACCCGGCTGTCGCCATCGTCGTACACCGTGTTGTAGTGGCGATCGATGAACGCGCCCGGCCAGCGGTAGACGCTGTAGTCGTTGCCGATCTGCGCGCGGGCGCGGTGCAGGCGGAGGTTCGTCCGCGTCGCGTAGATCCAGGCGTACCGGTCGAGGGTGCGCGGCATGACCTGCGTGAGCACGGGCCGCCCGCTCGTGGCGAAGATCCGCAGCTGCCCGTAGCGGTCGCCGTAGAGGATGCTGTGGGCGGCGACGCGCTCGGCGTAGCGCGCCCCGCTCAGCTCGGCCGGCGTCTCGTAGTAGCGCTCGAAGTCCTCGCCGGAGGCCGACAGGTTGAGCGACGTCGCGCCGCCGAACGCGACCGCGAACGCGCCCGACTGCTGGGCGAACACGAGGCACACGGCGGCCGAGAGCGCGACCCAGCCAATGCGGACGGCGAGCGGCCGCAGCCGCGCGAGCAGGCGCTCGAGGAGCCATGCGGCCGGCACGGCGGCGATGAGCAGCGACTGCAGGAGCGCGCGCGTCTGGTTGTAGGCGGCGGCCGCCGTCGCGCTGAAGCGGATGAACACGAGGAACGCGAGCGCGCCGCACGCGAGGGCGCCGAGCTCGGCGGCAAACGGCGGCCCGCGCCGGCGCAGGAGCATGATGAGCGCGCCGAGCGAGAAGGCGACGAGCAAGAGCTCGTTGTAGACCGGCAGAAAGTACGTGTTGACGGCCGTCCAGGCCGCGCGCGAGCGTTCCGGCGGGGAGGGCACCGTCGCCGCGTGCAGCCGGTAGCGCCGGTCGCGCGCGGCCGGCAGCGTGTGCAGGTAGGGCGCGAGGCGATGGTCGACCCGGACGGCGAGCGCCTGCAGCTCCTCCGGGGGCACGCTGTGGACGTTGTTGCCGTTCAGGAACGTGTTGATCGCGCCGCCGTCGCTCGGCAGCAGGTTGAGGCCCCGGTCCTCGAGCGTCGCGACGAACGCGCCGACGTTGCTCGCCGAGCGCGTCACCGCTCCGTACCAGACGGCCGCTCCGCCGGCGAGCGCGAGCGTCGCCGCCAGCAGCGACCAGCCGATGATCGGCAGCCCCCGCCGGCGGGCGAACGCGGTGCGCAGGACGAGCGCGACCGCGAACAGCGGGATCGCCAGGTACGTGCTCGAGTAGTGGCAGGCGACGACGCCGAGGGCCATCGCGACCGCGAGCAGCACTCGCGTCGACTGACGCATCCCCCGCTCGAGCACGACCGCGGCGAGCGCGGCGAAGAACACGAGCGCGACCTCCTGGCGGGCGAGCTCCGGAAGCTGCTGGAAGAAGTACGCCTGCGAGAGCATCAGGCAGGCCGCGCCGAACGCGAACCGCCGGCTGAGCAGGCGCTCCCCGAGCAGGAAGACCGAGACCGGCAGAAGCGCGCCGAGCGCCGGATAGAGGACCTTGAGCGCGATGAGCGGCGAGCAGCCGCAGAGCGCGGCCAGGGTGCTCGGCAGCACCGTCACGCTGAGCATCGCCCCGTAGGGGTCGTGATCGTGGAGCGTGTGCCAGATCCCCGCCGCCTGCGTGTGCTGGGCGACGTACAGCTCGGTCGAGATGTCGAAGCCGACGATCTCCTGGCTGCGCAGCGACCACGACCAGGCGACGGCGAGCCCCACGGAGAAGAGCAGCGTCACCGCGCGCCGCCGTCCGAGCCGCTGCGCGAACAGGAGCCCGCCGCAGAGTGCGGCGAGGTCGACGAGGATCGAGATCCGCGCGACCACCGGTCCGTGACCGGCGGAGAGCAGCAGCGCGCCGAGCGCCGACAGCGGGCAGAGCGCGAGCGGGACGAGGCAGAGCGGATCCTCGAGCGCGCGACGCCACGGCAGCCGGGCGCTCGACGGCGAGCCGAGCCCCGCCAGCCAGAGCGCGAACGTGAGCGCGAGCACGCCGTATGCGGTCGCGAGGCCGTGCAGCGGATGCGGGTCCCCGAGGAGCGGGCCGAGCAGGTCGGCGGCGAGTCCCGCGGCGAGCATCACGCCGAGCGACGCCGCCGGGACGTAGACCGGGTAGGCGGAGAGTCGAGACGCGGGAACGCGCGCCGCGCGCAGCGCGGTCACGCCGGGGATGGTGAACACGAGGCCGATGAGCGCGAGCGCCGCGCCCCAGTTGGAGCGCAGCGGCAGCAGCGCGGCGATGAGCAGCAGGCCGAGCAGCGAGGGACCGTGGGCGCGGAGCGGCCCGACCGTCCGCGTGATCCCCCGGGTCGCGCGCGCGGCCGCCGGCCGGGTCGGGGTGGCCCGGGTTGCGACACTCATGCGGCGCGCTCCTCGAGGACCCGCTCGTAGACGCGCGTCGTCCGTCGCACGACCTCGGGGAGCTCGGTGGCGGGCGCGGGCCGCGGGGCGCCGCGGGCCGCGCCGCGCGCCGTCCGGGTCGCGCCGCGCGCACTTCGGGCCGCGTCGCCGTTCCCGTCCGCGAGCGCGCGCCGCAGCCCGTCGGCGAGCGCGTCCGGGTCCTCGGGCGGCACGGGCTGGAGCGTGCTCATCTGCGCAAGCTCGCCGACCGTCGTCGTGAGCAGCGGCGTCCCCGCGCCGCTCGCGAGGCTGCCCGCGCCGCTCTGCTCGATCCGGCGGTACGGCAGGACCGCGAGCGACGCCGCCTCGAACCACGCCCGGACCTCGCTCGCGGGAACGTAGCCCGTGAAGTGGACGCGGTGGCCGATCCGCTCCTGTGCGACGATCGCCTTCAGCCGGCGCAGGTAGCGGCGGTCGCGCAGTTCGAACGGGCGCTGCACGCCCTCGCGCCGGCGCACCTCGCCGGCGAGCACGACGCGGACGTCGTCGAGCGCGCGCTCGCGCTCCAGCCGGGCGGTCGCGTGGAGCAGGTCGTCGAGCCCCTTGTCGACGTGGATGAACCCGAACGAGAGCACGATCCGCTCGCTCGAGAGGCCATGGCGGCGGCGCAGCTGCTCGACGCTCACCGGCGAGGGGGGCAGGCGGGCACGCGGATGGGCGACGACCTCGACCGATGGCCCCTCCGGGAGGTGGCGCACGTACGCCGTGCGTGCTGGCTCGGTGTGGACGATGACGCGATCGGCGCGTGCCGCGAGCGCGCGGTAGGCGCGACGGCCGACGGGCCCGAGCGTCTCGACGTCGCGCGTGACCTCGTGCATCGTGACGACGACCGGGATCCCCATCCGACGCAGCTGCCCGAGCAGCCGCAGGACGAACAGGAGCCGTGGCCCGTACGTCGCGACCGCGAACTGGAGATGGGCGACATCCGGGGCGAGCCCCCGGACCCGCTCGGCGAGCGCCGCCGGGGAGGCGAGCGCTCCGCCGAGGACGCCCGCGACCTCGGAGGGCGGCGGGTCGGACCGGTGGGAGGCGAGCACCGAGACGTCGTGGCCCTGCCGCCGCAGCTCGGCGCAGAGCATCTCGGTGTAGGTGGCGATCCCGTCGCGCTCGGGCGGGAACGGCGCGACCTGAAGCACCCTCACGCGAGCACCTCCGCGACCCGTCCGGCCACCTCGTCCCAGTCGTACTCCGACAGCCACTCCGGCGCCTGCCCGGCCGGCGGCGCATCGTCGAGCGCGCGCTCGATCGCGTCCGCGAGCGCCTCGGGAGTCGGCTCACACAGCGTGCCGAGGCCGTCGGCGCGCGCGACGAGGTGGCGGGCGAGGTTGTCCGGCGCGGTCGTGGCGATCACCGGCACCCCGCAGGCGAGCGCCTCGAGGACGGCGATCCCGAATCCCTCGCGTTCGGAGGGGAAGACGGCCGCCCGCGCCGACTTCACGGCCGCGTAGAGCGTCTCCGCGTCGTCGATGTCGTCGCGGAACTCGACCCGGTCGGCGAGTCCGAGGACGTGGGCGCGCTCTCGCAGGCGCTCGCGCTCCGGCCCCGAGCCGACGATCCGGGCGGTGAGGGAGCGGCCGCGGTCGCGCAGCGTGCCGAGAGCGTCGAGCAGCAGGTCGACGCGCTTGTGCGGCAGCAGCCGCCCGACGGTGACGACGTCGCTCGGCTCCAGCCCGGAGCGGGCGCGTTCGATTCGCCCGCGGTCGATGCCGTTCGGCGCGTCGATCACCGGGACGCGGCCGCCGACGAGCCGGCGCAGGCGCGCGCCGGTCTGCGGGGAGGCGGCGATGATCGCGTCGGGCAGGCGCATCGCGAGGCTCTCGCACCACCAGCCGATGCGCCCCGCCGGCCCGAGGTACTCGCGCCAGTACTCGGGCCCCCAGCACTCGTGCCAGGTGACGACGAGCCGGCGGCGGCGCGCGAGTGCGACGAGCTTGAGCGGCAGCAGCTGCAGGTACGGCATGTGGTCGGCCTCGATCACGTCGAAGCGGGCGCCGAGCAGCCGCAGGCAGCAGACCGCGAACGTCACCGCCTGGCGGATCGAGCGCCGCCGGCCGCGGTAGAGCGGGACGAGCGGGCAGATCGCCCGGTAGGTCACCTCGCCGTCGCGGTGCACGCGCCCGCCCGGCCACCACCGCATCGTGTGCACCTCGACCTCGGCCCCGCGCGCGAGGCGGGGCGCCAGCTCCAGGTAGCGCAGCTCCTTGCCGCCGCGGTGGAACGGCCCCACCGCATCGGTGACGAGGGCGATCCGCCGGCGTCGCTCAGCCACCGCACACCTGCCAGTAGTCGATCGTCTCGCCGCTCGGCTCGAGGTGGACGCGCACCTGAACCCGGGGGGCCGGCTTCGAGCGGGCGCGGTGGGCGGTGAGCCGGGCGCACGGGAGGAGCACGCGCCGTCCGACGGTCGCCGCGCCGCCGTCGGCGACGCTCACGATGCCGTGGTACGTGCGCCCCTGGGGCGCGAACGAGATCGTCCAGCGATAGCGCTCGCTGCGGTGGGTGCGGTCGGCGATCCGGAAGCGGACGCGGTCGCGCACCTCGCGGCCGCGGTAGCTGACGCCGTGGTAGCCGAGCGACGCCGGGTGGACGAACGAGAGCGCCGTGTAGGGCTCGCGCGAGGTGCGGATGCCGATGCGCTCGGCGAGGCGCCGGGCGCCGCTCGTGCGCGCGAGCGCCGCGGCGGCGATGACACCGCCGATCACGAGCAGGCTGACCGCGATCCGCGCGACGCGGGCGAGCGTCGATCGATGTGTGCTCATGCGCACACCATCCGGGTGTCAGTCAGCACACGGGTCCGGTGCAAGCCGTGTGCCACCATCGGTGTTGTGGACAGATTGCGAATCGTCAATGTGCTTGCACTTGCCATTGCCATCTACGGCTTCGCCGCCTGGGTGTATGTGGCACTTGTCGCGCTGATCCTGCCGCGGACGCTGCCACTGCGCCTCACCCATCTCTCGAGCTGGCCGCGCACCGACACGTTCGGTGAGATCAGCTTCGTCGTGTCGTTCGTGGCGTTCATCACCTACATGCTCACGCGCAGACGCGATCCGCCGCTCGGCACAGTGACCGCGGACGAGGGGCGAAGCGAGCGGACCGGCAACCCCTAATCGGACTGCACCCGGCCCGCGTCGACCGCGGTCACGGCCGATTGTAGTTCGCCTCTCAGGGACCGCTCCTCGGCGTCGGTCCGTGCCTTGACCGAGTGCACGATCGCGTGCCCGCGGACGGCGATGTCCGCGGGCGGGGCGGGCAGCCCACGCCACGCAAGCGCGAACGGCTCGCCGGCGGCCGTGAGGCTCTGCATCCGCAGGCCCGCGGCGGAGCAGAGCAGGCCGACGACGACGTCCTCGCCGAGGCCGGTCCCGGTCCACGGCCGCCAGTCGAGCTCGGCCGAGCGCAGAAACGACCGTGACACGGCGTACGCGCCACCGAGGCAATGGGCGCCGAGCGGCGCCCGGGCGGCCGCCGCGCGCCGCTGGTCGCGGATGTGCTCGCGCTCGCGTCGGGGGCGACGCACGACGCGGACCCGGCGCCCGCTCCGCCGCAGCGCGAGCGGCCGGTCGGCGGCGTCGATCTGCGCGCGCCAAATCGACCAGTCCCGCGTCGCGCCGGTCGCGGTCCGGTCATAGGAGCCGACGACGCCGAGCCCGGGGTCGGCGAACGCCGCACGGAGCGACGCCGCGAACGGGCGGATGACGGCCGCGTCGGTGTCGAGCTTGAGCGCGAACTCGTGTCCGGCGTCGCGCACGTGGATGAGCGCCTCGAGGGTGCCGGCGACGTGGGCGCTGAACGCGTCCGGAGCGCCGGACTCACGCAGACGCGTCCGGATCACGGCGGCTCGCGGCCAGGCGGGCGCGATCGCCCGCGCCACCGGCCCGTCGTCGACGATCACGACGGCGGTCTCCTCAGCTCGCTCGTGGCGGCGGAGCTCGGCGAGCAGCGCGTCGAGCCGCGCGAGCTCGCGCTCGCCGGGGCCGACCGGGATGACGACGGCGACCATCGTCAGAGCGCCTCCGGCTGCAGGTCGCGGAATTCCCAGGCGCCGGCCGCGAAGCCGATGTTCGTGAGGTGTTCCTCGCCGAGGCGGACGTAGGCGTCGAGCAGCGGCGCCCCGGCGCGATCACGGGCGGCGTGGCGGACGGCCCGCGGGTAGGCGAGCAGCGGCCAGGCCGCCGCCGCGGGCGCCCAGCGCCGGTCGCGGAGCGCGGCGAGCGCGAGCGCGAGCGCGACGAGCGGCCACGGATACACCGTCGGTCGCATCCGCGGCCACTTGCGATACAGCCGCGCAGTGCCACGGCCGTAGGAGCGAGCGCGGCGAAGCCCGTCACGGAGACCGGGGCGGAAGTGGTGGGTGACGACGATTGACGGGTCGACGACGAGCTCCAACTCGGGGTACCGCGCGGTCACGCGCCAGCAGAGGTCGAGCTCCTCGGCGCCGAACGTGAAGCGCTCGTCGAAGAGCCCGACCGCCTCCAGCACCGAGCGGCGAAACGCCATGTTCGCCCCGACGAGCGCGTTCACCGGCCGGCGCCCGCCCGGCGACTCGATCGCGAGCTGATCGCGCAGGTAGAGCCCGAGCCGGTAGGGCAGCGATGCCGAGCGGCCGAGCGCCGCCTCGAGCGGCGCGAGCGGGTTGTTGCGTGACAGGAACCCGAGCATGTACCCGGTCGCGCCCGCCGGCCGCACCTCGCCGCCGGCGCCGGCGACGCCGGGCGCGAACGCGGCGAGCAGCCGCTCGGCCCAGTCGGGCGCGGCCTCGCAGTCGTCGTCGAGGAAGGCGACGATCTCGGCCTCGGCGCGGCGGATGCCGTCGTTGCGCGAGGCGGCGAGCCCGCGGCCCACATCGTGGCGCACGAGCGTCGCCCCGGCCCGACGGGCGACGTCGCTCGTGTGATCGCTCGAGCCGTCGTCGACGACGATGACCTGCAGCCGGTGGGTCGCGCGCTGGGCGTCGAGCGAGCCCAGGCAGCGCTCGACGCCGGCGGCGCCATCGCGCGAGCAGATGACGACGCTGAGCGCCGGCGGGGTCGCGTCCGGGGCGCTCATCCGAGGATCTCCCGGCGGTAGATGCGCATGCCGGCGCGGTCGGCGAGAAGCGCGGAGCGTCCCCCCTGCCGGAAGAAGTAGGCCTCGAAGCTCACGTCCTGGCGGGCGATGAGCCGCGCGATCCCGCGCACGAAGCTCGGGTCGGCCCCGCCGCCGCCGGCGACCGAGCGCGGCTGCAGACCCCACTCGGGAACCGCGAGCGGCTTGTGGTGGCGCCGGGCGAAGCGCACGATCGCGCCGACGCCCGCGGGACGGTCGTACAGCCAGCGCCAGCGATCGTGGACGCCCGCGGGCACGCCGTTGTCGTACACGTCGATCCCGATCGAGTCGACGACGTCGTCGCCGGGGTAATACGCGGCGAGCGAGATCGGGCGGACGCCCGCCGCCACACACCAGTCGAAGCTGAAGTGCGCGCCGCGGACCGAGCGCATCGCGCGCACCGTGCGCGCCCAGAACAACCGCCACTCGCGCTCCTGCGTCGGTGTCGTGCCGACGTTGTCGGCGTACCAGGTGCCGTTCGCCTCGTGGCCGAGGCGGATGATCGCGGATCCCATGCCCGCGCGCACGAGGTTTCGGGCGAGGAGGCGGGCGTGGCCCGTGTACGCGCCGTTCGCCCCGGCGGGACGCCAGTTCGCGTGGTCGAGCGCCGAGGGGAACATGTCGACGGTGAGCACGATGCGGTGACCGCTGCGCGCGTACGCCGTCCAGTTCTCGTCCGGGTTGCGCTCGGTGATCAGCCACGGATCGGCCCACTGCGACCATGTGGCGGCGGTGTTGTCGAACAACTCGACGCAGGTGACGCGACGGTGCATCGTGTGCTCATACGCACGCAGGTCGGACAGCGTCGGTCCCGGGTCGACACACGCCCGAGTGCCACGGTGCACGAACGGGTCGACGAGTCCACTGACGAACAGTGTTCCGCCGAGGAGCAGCGCACACACGACGGTCACCGCACCTGCCACGCGACGCCGGCTGCGAGAGCGGCGGGGGCGGCGCGGCGCACCGTGACGATCGACGGGAGATCGGGTGTCGAGCTCGAGTCGCGTCACCCCGACGGTATCGTGGGGCGCGTCCGCGACAGTGCACACGGTCACGGATCGGTCACCCATGCCTGTCTCCTTCGTGATCATCTCCAAGGACGAGCCGGCGCTCGACGCGACACTCGGCGCGCTGGAGCGCGAGCAGGCGTCCCTGCCGTGCGCGTCGGAGATCGTCGTCGTCGACGCGTCCGCGGGGCGCCTCGACGGGATCCGCGAGGCTCACCCGCCGGTGCGCTGGCACGACTTCGCGCCCTCGCCGGGGGTCGCGACCTCGATCCCGCAGCAGCGCAACCTCGGCGTGCGCCTCGCCCGCGGCGAGATCGTCGCCTTCACCGACTGCGGATGCCTGCCAGAGCCCGGGTGGGCCGCCGCGCTGCTCGCGCCGATCCTGGCGGGCGAGGAGACGGTGACCGTCGGTCGCGCGACCGGCCGCGGCCGGGCGAACATCTACCGGCACGCCTCGAGCGACGGGGCCGAGTACCTGTCCGAGTGCCCGACGATCAACCTCGCGTTCACCCGCGTCGCGTTCGAGGATGTCGGCGGGTTCGATGAGCGCTTCGCCTACGGCTCGGACATCGACTTCTCCTGGCGGCTCGTGCGGGCCGGCCATCGGCTGCGCTCCGTTCCCGAGGCGGTCGTGTCCGTCGACTGGGGCTCGCCCCGCCGCCAGCTGAGGCGCGCCTGGTCCTACGGGCGCGCCCGCGCCCGCCTGTACCGCAAGCATCGCTCGCGCCTGCGCGTCGCGTGGCGGTCCGATCCGGTCCCGTTCGCCTACGGCGCCTACGTGCTCGGGCTCCCGCTCGCGCTGCTCTCCCCGTGGTATCTCGGGCTTCTCGCCGTCCCGGCGCTCCGCAACCGCGAGGGCCCGACGGCGCTCACGCTCATCGACCACCTGCTGCTCGGCGCGGGCTTCGTCCGCGAGCTGGCCGCGCCCGGTCGCTGAGACGCTCACCGGGCTCACGGCCGCCGCCAGCCGTCGCTCGCCTGCAGGCTGCGGATCACCCGCGCCGGCGAGCCGGCGGCGAGTGTCCGAGGCGGGATCTCGCCGCGGACGACCGCACCCGCGGCGATCACCGCATGGTCGCCGATCCGCGCTCCGGGCAGCACGACCGCCGACCGCGCGAGCCACACGTTGCGGCCGATGTCGACGGGCGCGCGGGTCACCGGCCGCCCCTCCTCGACCGGGTGGAAGTCGCTGTCGGAGATCGCCACGTAGTCGCCGATCCGGCAGTCGTCGCCGATCGTGATCGCCAGCGTGGCGACGATCGTCGCTCCCTGGTTGACGAACACGCGGTCGCCGACCGTGAGCGACCCGCCGGCGAGCGCCCCGATCTCCGCGGGGGCGGCGAGACCCCGGAAGGCGACCCGTCCGAGCGCGATGCGTCCGCCGCCCTGGACGATCGGCGGCCGCCCCTCGCTCGTGACCAGCCCTTCCGGACGGATGCCGCGCCGCCGCAGCCGCACCGCGGTGCGCGCGCTGGAGATCGCCAGCCCGATCATCGGCGGATGTCCGAGCGAGGACGTGTGCGGTCAAGCGGGCTCCGCCGCGATCCGATGCAGAGAGCATGCGGCCTCCTCTCCTCCTGCGCGGCCTGCGCACCGCCCGCCGGTCCCCGGCCGCCGCGTTCGTCGGGCTGCTGCTCGCCGTCGCGGTGGCCTCGCCCGCCTCGGCGGCCCCGCCCGATCTGTCCAAGACGGCCTGCGTCTACACGAACCACTCGATCAGCGAGCTCGACGCGTTCAGCGCCATGGTCGGCCGCCGGATGAGCTGCGCGATGGTCTACAACGACGCGGTCACGACCTGGCAGCAGTGGGAGAGCCCGTGGTTCATCAACGATCACATCGCGGACAACAACTGGAGCGCGTGGGCGACCGCGCCCGGCACCTCGCGCCGGCTCGTCATCACCCAGGATCTCGTCCCGAGCGAGCTCGTCGGCCAGGACTGGCTCGACGCCGGCGCCTCCGGCGCCTACACGCAGTACGCGACGACGCTCGCCGAGAACCTCGTGAGCGCCGGGCTGGGGAACGCGATCATCCGTCTCGCCCCGGAGGCGAACGGCACATGGTTCGCCGACTCGCTCGGCTCCACGCCCGCCCAGTGGGCGCTGTGGGACCGCTTCTGGGATGTCACCGTGGAGGCGATGCGCAGCGTTCCCGGCGCCCACTTCGAGTTCGACTGGTGCGTGAGCGCGATGTACCGCAACCTGCCGCTCGCGCAGATCTACCCCGGCAGCCAGGACGTCGACATCATCGGCGTCGACGTCTACGACGACGGCAACATCGGCACGACCGGCACCGCGCGCTGGAGCACGCTCATGAACGCCGGTGACGGCCTCGGCCAGATCGTGAGCTTCGCCGCCGCGCAGGGCAAGCCGATCAGCATCCCGGAGTGGGGCGTCAACACCGTCGCGGGCGGCGGGTTCGGCGACGACCCGACGTTCGTGCAGGGGATCGCGAGCCTCGTCGCGAGCCATCCGACCGCCTACCAGTCCTACTTCTACAAGTATGGGCAGCAGACCCAGCTCGCGCCCGGCACCCAGAGCCTCGCCGCCTATCAGGCCGCGTTCGGAGCGAACGGGTACGCGCTTGGGAACGGCGCTCAGCAGGGCGCAGCCACCCCCCCGGGCACGACGTCGACCCCGGCGGCGCCCAGCGCTCCGCCGCCCCCAGCGACCGTCCCACCGGCCACGACGAGGCCGGTCACCGTCACGCGTCCGGCGCCGACGGGAACTCGAGCGTCGAAGTCCACCCGGCGGCGGGCCGGGCGCCGGCGCGCTCGCGCCCGGCGGCAGAGCCGCGCCCGCGTCCGGCCACGGGGTCGCGCCCGGCGGCAGAGCCGCGCCCGCGTCCGACCACGGAGTCGCCCCCGGCGGCAGAGCCGCGCCCGCGTCCGACCACGGAGCCGCACCCGGCGCCCGCACAGCCGAACCCGGCGCCGCCATCACGTTCCGGTCCGGCGAGCCCTGATCTCCTCCTGGGTCGCCTCACCGCTCTCCTGAAGCTCGGAGAGGATGAGGGTCGAGGCGGCGAGCGCCTCGAGCGGGTCGTCGGCCGGATGCTCGACGCGCCGGCGGCGGGCGCGCGAGCGCACCCGGGCGAGCACGCGCAGGCACTGGACTCCGTCGCGCCAGTTGATCTTCTTGCCGCTCTGCACCGAGCGGCTGTGGTACGTGACCGGGACCTCGAACGGCGGCGTCCCGCGCGCGAGCAGCTTCGCGGTGATCTCGGTGTCCAGGCCGAACCCGTCCTCGCTCAGCTCAAGCTCTCGGAAGAGGTCGACCGGCAGGAGCTTCAGGCACGTGTGGATGTCGCTGAGCGACGCGTCATACATGAGGCTCGCGGCCAGCGTGAGCGCCCGGTTGCCGAGCCGGTGCCGGTAGGACTGGTAGCGCGTATGCGCGCCGAACAGCCGCACGCCGTACACGACCTCGCAGCGCCCCTGCATGATTGGGGCGATGAGCCGCCCGAGATCGTCCGGCTCGTATTCGAGGTCCGCGTCGAACGGCACGATGTGCGTGCCGCGGGCGACGGCCCCGCCCGTCTGCAGCGCCGCCCCCTTGCCGAGGTTCCGGGGATGGTCGATCACGCGGGCGCGGGGATGGCGCAGCGCCCGCAGGATCTCGGAGGTGCGGTCCGTGCTGCCGTCGTTGACGACGATCAGCTCGAAGTCGCACGGCAGCTCGGCGCTCAGCACCTCCGCGATCGCCCTCGCGACGGTGCGCTCCTCGTTGTAGACCGGCATCACGATCGACAGCATCGTGGTCTCGCTTGAGGTGATGGGAGGATCGTCGGCCGCCACGAGGTGCGGCCTCCCGGCCGTGGGAAACGTCTCTGTGGTGTGGGTCACAGTTGCACCTGGATCGTGTGGTTTGCGCCGCCACCGCCGCGGCGCCGGCTGGCCCGGCCTCCGCGGCGACTCGAGTGGGACGCGCGCGCCCGTGCGGTCGACGCGTCCCAGGCCCTGGCGTCGCGCCTCCGGCCGTCCCGGCGCGCGCCTCTCATGGGCTACTTTTCGACTTACTCTATCGACTTAGATAGCTAAATGATCGTCGGATACGACTCATCGCCACGTGCCGGGCGCCTCGACGCGGACCGCACATGGCGCACAGCACGGCAAGCATGACGCTCACCGATCGGCGTGACGCACCTCGTACCAGCGTCCGCCTCGTCGCGCACCGTCCCGAACAGCATCAGCCCGTGCGCGCCTCCCCACTTGTAGCAGACCCCGAGCGGCTCTCAGACGGCTGTCGTGTGAACTCTCACACAGCCCGCGCGCCGGTCGCAAGCGGGCAGGCGCGCCGATCCGCCGTGGCCGTTGCCGACACGCCGCTCGCCGCGGCGCGGCGGCCCGGACGGCGCCGCACCCCGGCGGTCCCCCATCTGACAACGCACCTGGAAACACCGCAACTTTCCCCCCGCGGCCCCGCCGGGCTCACCGCCGGACGCCGCGCCCGGCCGCGGGCGCTGCCCACCGTCCCGCTGGCCGGTACGGTTGCGCGTCATGTTCCTGCTGTGGCGACTCGCGAAGCTGGTGTTCCGGCTCGCGTTCGCCGTGGCGCTCATCGTCGCCGGGTTTGTCGCCTGGGCCCTGCTGTGGCCTGTGCCGCACGTTAGGCCGGAGCGGTGTCCGTCCAATCTGCGCGGGTGCGTCGTCGCCTCGGGGCGGGTGGCCTACCACACGGCCTTCGGTCCCCACCGACACGCACACCTCGTGCTGATCAGCTCACGTTCGATCACATTGCCCGGCGTCGTGACGGCCGAGTTGCCCGGCCAGCTCCTCCGAGCGCCGGACGGACTCGGGTTCGGCGACTGGGTCAGCATCGCCGGGGTCGAGAAGATCGGCTCCCACGGGGAGCGCGACGTTCACGTCCTATGGCTCGCGACAGCCGCGGTCAGGATCCGCTGTGGTCGGCGTAGCGGCCGCCCGCTGTGCGAGGTCCGTCGCGACGGACGGCGTGCACGCTGAAACACTCGGAGCGACCCGTGCCACCCGCGGCGCCCGATGCCCGCGTCCAGCTCAGTAGGTGCCGACGGCCGCCAGAGTGCCTCCCTGGAGGATCCCGTCGGCTCCATAGCCGTACCGGTCGAGCAGATCACCCCAGCGCTCCATGAACACCGCTTCGACTCGCGCCGTGAAGACGTCGCGCCACTGCCCCGCAGCGGGGTTGCGAACGTGCTCGCTCTTGCTCGCCATGGCGTGTCGCACGTCATAGCGAGCTGCGTTGCGGCGGATGAGGCTGCGCAGGTACATCGGCAAGCCATAGTGAGCGGCCAGATCGTGCATGACGCGCGCCTCGTTGCCGAGGATCTCCTCGTAGCGCCACACCCTAACCCGTGGGTCGTCAACCGGCCATTCCCGCATCGAGTCGAGATGGCGGGAACGAAGCTCGATTTCGGCGAGCAGGCCCTGTTCGAGGTCGAGGCGCTGCAGTGCGGCGGCCAGAGACTCGCCCGGACGCATCGCGCTCGGGCGGGGACGGTTCCTCTTCGCGAGCCATTCGTCTTCGCTCGGATCGACCTCCAGGCACCAGGGCTCGGCGCCACGGCGGTGGTAGAAATAGCCGGAGACGATCAGATCCCGGGGATCGCGGACGAACCTGCTCACCCGGCAGGGGCCGAGCGAGTCAAGGTCAAGCGCGTGGTTGTTCACGGACGCGACACACAGCCCTCCTCGCCCGCGCGCGAAAGCCTCGATGTCACTGTTGAAGTGCCGGTAGCCGCCGAAGCGGCCCACCGATGCGCTCATCACCTTTCTGAAGTAGACCGTCAGACACTTGTGGTACGAGCAATGAATCCGTGCAGGCATAGCCCCAACGCCTGAACCTCCTCCGGCGGCCGCTCACAGAACCCCGGTCCGTGTGTTGGCTCTCTGTGTTAGCGGTGTGAGCGCCTCATGAAGAATACCTAAGGCTGCGCTCAATGCCAAGTGAGATGCGCCTCACGTTGCGATCGCTACAAGCCGTCGGCCGAGCGCGTCGACGTCGCCCGCGCCGATCACGAGGCAGAGGTCGCCCTCCCGGAGCGCGGATCGAAGCAAGCGCTCGGCGTCGGCGAACTCCGGCACCCAGGCGACGGGCCGGCCGCCCGCGGCGTCGGCGGCGGCGGCCGCCACCAAGCGGCCGCTCACGTCCGGGAAGTCGGCGGCGCGCTCGCGGGCGGGATAGATGCCGAGCACGACCACGACGTCAGCCGCGGCGAGCGCTCGGCCGAAGCCGTCCGCAAGTGCGCGCGTACGTGAGAACAGGTGCGGCTGGAAGACGGCGACGACGCGGCGCGGGCGCATCGAGCGGGCGGCCGCGATGACCGCCGCCACCTCGGTCGGATGGTGCGCGTAGTCGTCGTAGACGGCGGCGCCGGTCGGCGTGTGGCCGAGCAGCTCCATCCGCCGGCGGGCTCCGGTGAACGACGCAAGCGAGGCGGCGGCCTTCGCGGGGTCGGCGCCGGCCCGCGAGGCGGCGGTGAGCGCGGCCGCGGCGTTCCGGGCGTTGTGGGCGCCCGGAACGCCGACGTTCACCTCGAGCCCGCGCCAGGCAAAGCGCGAGCCGTCCGGACCGAGCTCCGGGTCCGGCGCGTCGAACGTCTCGGTGTTCGGCGGGCAGAGCGCGCGGAGCTCCGGACGGTCCCAGACGACCCGATGCTCGGCGTCGGCCATGAATCGGGCGAACGTCGCCTCGAGGTCGGCGAGCGAGGCGTATGTCGCGTGGTGGTCGAGCTCGGCGTTCGTGAGGACCGCGATCTCTGCCGAGAGTTTGAGCAGCGAGCGATCCGACTCGTCGGCCTCGACGACGAGCCACTCCCCCGTCCCCCAGCCGGCGTTCGCGCCGGTCGCGCGCAGCTCCCCGCCGATCGCGTAGGACGGGTCCATCCCGGCACCCTGGAGCGCGTGCACGATCATCGCCGAGGTCGTCGTCTTGCCGTGGGTGCCGGTGACCGCGATGCAGCGTCGCAGCCGCGTGATCTCCCCGAGCAGGTCGGCGCGGTGGAGCTCCCGCGCGCCGGCGACCCGCTCGGGGTTGTCGGACGCGACCGCGCTCGAGTAGACGAGCTCGGCGCCGGGCGGCACGTTCTCCGCGCGGTGGCCGATCGCGGGCTCGATGCCGAGCGCGCGCAGCTCGGCCATGTACGGGGTCGCGACGCGGTCGGATCCGGTGACGCGCGCGCCGAGCCGGTGGGCGATGAGCGCGAGCCCGCTCATCCCCGCCCCGCCGATCCCGACGAAGTGCAGCGCCCGCCCCGACCAGGGAGTGTCGCCTGTGCTCACGGGGCCGCAGCGTAGTCAGGCGACGCGCGCCGCCGCCAGGACTTCCCGGGCGATCGTCTCGGCGGCGTCCGGCCGGGCCATCGCCTCCGAGGCGTGCGCCATCGCGGCGAGGCGGCTGTGGTCGGCGAGGAGCCCGCCGACCTCGAGCGCAAGACGCGGCCCGGTGAGCTCGGCGTCGGGAATGACGATCGCCGCCCCCGCCCGCTCGAAGTAGCGGGCGTTGGCGGTCTGGTGGTCGGCGGTCGCGTGCGGATACGGGATGAGCACCATCGGGCGGCCGTGGGCGGCGATCTCGAACACCGAGCCGCCTGAGCGTGCGACGACGAGGTCCGCGGCAAGCAGCGCCTGTCCGAAGTCGTCGATGTAGCCGCGCAGGTCGTAGTGCGGGCCCGGCGAGACGAGATCGGGGAGGTCCCGCGTCCCGGCGGCGTGGATGACCCGAAACGTCGCTCCGGCGAACGCCTCGATCGCCGCGTGGTTGATCGAGCGGGCGCCCTGCGAGCCGCCGAACACGAGCACGCACTGCTCGTCCTCGCCGATCGAGAAGCGGGCCCGCGCCGACGTGCGGTCGGTGGCGGGCGCCGGCACCGGGCGTCCGGTGAGGACGTAGCGCCCGCCCGCGCGCCCGGGGATCGGGAAGCCGAGGCACACCCGCCGCGCGAGCGGCGCGAGCGCGCGGTTCGTGAGCCCGAGGTGACTGTCGGCCTCCATGAGCACGAGCGGGATCCGCCGCAGCGCGCTCGCCAGGCCGACCGGGCCGGCGACATAGCCGCCGGCGCCGAGCACCGCGGCTGGGCGCAGGCGCGCCAGCAGCCGCAACGCGGCGCGGAGCGCGCCGGCGTCGACGGCCGCCGCCCGGATTGCGCGCGCGGGGTGGCCGCGCGGCAGCGGCGCGACGCGGAGCGGGTGCAGCTCGTAGCCGGCGGCGGGCACGAGCTCGCGTTCGGCGCGCTCGCCGCCGACGAACGAGATCCGGGCGCCGCTCGCACGCAGCGCGTCGGCGACGGCGAGCGCCGGGACGACGTGGCCGGCGGTCCCGCCGGCGCCGATCACGACGAGCGGGGCGCTCACCTCAGCGGGCTCCCGCTGCGCCGCGACCTCAGCCGGCCGATCGCCGGGGCCGCTCGCGACGTCGCTGCTCACGTTCGCGCCGGCGTCGTTCACGCTCGTCGTCCGCGCGCCGGGAGACCGTCACGCCGTCGATCGGGTCGACGACCTTCAGTCGACGCGCCGCCGGGCGGGAGAGGTTGAGCAGCAGGCCGACGGCGGCGAGCATCACGCACAGATTCGTCGGGGCGTAGGAGATGAACGGCAGCGGCACCCCGGTGAGCGGCGCCAGGCCGAGCACCACGAAGATGTTGAGAAGGCCCTGGCACAGGATCAGCGAGGTCAGCCCGGTCGCCAAGAGCTTCGCATACCGCGTGGCCGCGCGGCGCGCCGTGCGCATCCCGGCATAGGCGATCATCCCGTACAGGAACACGAGCCCGAAGATCCCGGCGACCCCGAGCTGCTCGCCGACGACCGCGAGGATGAAGTCGGTCTGGGCCTCGGGCAGGCTGAGGATGTTCTGCACGGACTTGCCGAGCCCGACGCCGAGCAGCCCGCCGGAGCCGAGCACGACCTGGCCCTGGTAGCCCTGGTAGCCAGGGCCCTGGATCGATGCCGCGGACATCGGATGCAGGAACGAGGTGAGCCGCTCGCGCTGGTAGCGGCTCTGCATGACGATCACGAGCAGGAGCAGCGCCGCGCCGCCGACGATCAGCAGCAGGTGCCGGCCCGGCAGCCCGGCCGCGAGGAGCAGCACGAGCACGCTCGCGGCGACCACGAGCGTCGTCCCGAGATCGGGCTCGATCGCGATCAGCGCGCAGGCGGGCACGACGACGACCCCGATCGGCTTCAGCGCCTCCCCGAAGCCGGCCCTCACCCGGCGCGGGTGGTTGGCGAGGTAGCGGGCGACGTGGAGCACGAGCGCGAGCTTCATCAGCTCCGAGGGCTGGAACTGGAAGCCGCCGATCGAGATCCAGCGCCGGGCCCCGCCGATGTCGACGCCGACCAGCTTGACCCCGACGAGCAGCACGAACGCGCCGAGGAGCAGGAGCATCGTGAAGCGCTCGTCGACGATCTGCAGGCCGCGCCGCTCGAGCACGTACATCGCGACGACTCCGAGACTGCCGTAGAGGACGTAGTGCACGAACGTGCCCGTGCCGCTGCCGCCGGCGGTGAGCGCGCTCCCCGGCGAGCTTGCGCAGTAGACCATGACGGCGCCGAACGCGAGCAGGCAGAGTGTCGCGGTCATCAGGATCCGGTGCTCAAGCGGCGGCGCGACCCGCCGCGCCGCCGGCCGGCGACGCAGGCGTCGGGGAGCAGGGACGGGGGCGCGCCGAGAGCGCGCAGATGTGGCGGCGGCCATCTGCACCGACCTCTTCGACGCCGCCGGGCGCGTTCCTTCCGTGCGGTGCGGTCGGCTATAGCGCAGCGACCAGCGCCCGGAACGCGTCGCCGCGCGCCTCGAAGTCGCTGAACTGGTCGTGGCTCGCGCAGGCGGGCGAGAGCAGCACGGACTCGCCGGGGACGGCGGCGCGGGCGGCGCGCTCGACGGCGCGCTCCAGCGTCCCCGCCGACACGAGCTCGACGCCCGTCCGCTCGAGCGCCCGGGCGATTTCGTCCGCCGCCTCCCCGATCAGGTAGACGGCGCGGCAGCGCTCGGCGACCGGTCCGGCGAGCGGCGTGAAGTTCTGCGCCTTGCCGCGGCCGCCGAGGATGAGGTGCACGCCGCCGCCGAACGCCGCGAGCGCGACGAGCGTCGAGTCGACGTTCGTCGCCTTCGAGTCGTTGACGTAGGCGACGCCCGCCACCTCGCCGAGCCGCTCGAGGCGATGCGCGACGCCGGGAAACGTGCGCAGGCCCTCGGCGACGGCGTCGCGCTCGAGGCCGGCGGCCAGGCAGGCGGCCGCGGCGGCCATCGCGTTCGCGCGGTTGTGCGCGCCCGGCAGCGAGATCTCGCGGGCCGCAAGGAGCGGCTGCTCGTCCCACCACAGTTCTCCGGACTGGTGGGAGAGCTCGGCGCCCGGCCCGTCCCCCACGCACACTCGGCGCGCGCAGCCGCCCAGATCCTCGACTCCGAGCCCGAGCGGCGCGACCGCGACGTCCTCGTTCCTCTGGTTCGCGAAGATGCGGAGCTTCGCCGCGACGTAGCGCTCGAACGTCCCGTGGCGGTCGAGATGGTCCGGGGCGAGGTTGAGGAGCACCGCGACCTCCGGAGCGAACGCGAGCGTGTCCTCGAGCTGGAAGGAGGAGCATTCACAGACGATCGTCGCCTCCCGCCCCACCTCGCCGATCAGCGAGGAGAGCGCCGTGCCGACGTTCCCGGCGACCGCGACCGGACGCCCGGCGAGGCGCAGGATGTGACCGATCCACTCGGTCGTCGTCGTCTTGCCGTTCGTGCCGGTGACCGCGATGAAGCGGTTCGGGAGCAGGCGCCACGCGAGCTCGAGCTCGCCGAGGACGGCGAGGCCCGCACCCAGCGCGGCCTGCACGACGGGTGCCTCCCGCGGCACCCCGGGGCTCTTGACGATCGCTCGGGCGCGGCGCGCGAGCTCGCCGTCGAACCGTGCCCGCTCGCCGAGCGCGACCATGACTCCCGCCTCGCGCAGCCGCGCGGACGCAACCTGGAGCGCCGGCGAATCGGAGGGACCGGAATCGAGCGCCCACACGGTCTCGCCCCGCGACACCAGCGTGAGTGCCGCCGCCACCCCGGAGCGAGCGAGGCCGACGACGACGTAGGGCCCGGGCGGGAGAGCCGGCCGGCGGTCCGGGCCCCTCGGGGCCGCGCCGGACCCGTTCGATCCGGCGGCCGCGGCGTCTTCCCCGCTCACCACCCGCGCAGACTCTGCTGGTAGACGACGAAGCCGATCGCGCCGCACGCCGCGGCGACGATCCAGAAGCGCAGGATGATCTTCGTCTCCGACCACGCCTTGAGCTCGAAGTGGTGGTGGATCGGCGCCATCAGGAAGACGCGCTTGCGCAGCCACTGGAACGAGATCACCTGGATGACGACCGACACGACCTCGACGACGAAGATGCCGCCGAGCAGGATGAGCAGGAACTCGGTCTGGGTCATGACGGCGAGGCCGGCGATCGCGCCGCCGAGGCCGAGCGAGCCCGTGTCGCCCATGAAGATCGAGGCGGGGAAGCTGTTGAACCAGAGAAAGCCGATGCACGAGCCGACGAGACACGAGGCGAGCAGCGCGAGGCCGTGCTCGCCGATCGAGATGAACGTGATCCCGAGGTAGGCGACGAGCGTGATCGCCGTGCATCCCGCCGCCAGGCCGTCGAGCCCGTCGGTGAAGTTGACCGCGGTCGTCGTGCCGGCGACGACGAGATAGATGAACACCGGGAAGAACGGCCCGAAGTCGATCGAGGCATCGAAGAAGCGGACGGGCACCGAGGAGCCGATGTTCGCCAGCCGCGTCGCGATCAGCCACAGCGCGATCGAGATGAGCACGGTCACGATCAGCTTCGAGCGTGCGCGCAGTCCGAGCGACCGCCGCTTGACGATCTTCGTGTAGTCGTCGGCGAAGCCGAGCAGAGCGCAGGCGAGCGCGACGACGAACACTCCGAGCGAGCTCCAGTCGCGGTGCGAGAGCGCGAGGTAGGGAACGATGATCGCCGCGAAGATGATGATGCCGCCCATCGTCGGCGTGCCCGCCTTCGTCTGGTGGCCCTTCGGTCCCTCCTCGCGGATGTTCTGGCCGAACTCGCGCCGGCGCAGCATGTCGATGAAGCGGGGGCTGAGGAACAGGCACATCGCCATCGACGCGGTGCCGGCGATGAGAATGACCCCCGAGGGCGACCCCCCGCTCATCGGCGCTCGCTGACCTGCTCACCGGCGCGCGCGACCTCGTCGCCGGCCCGCACAGCCCACTCCCCATCCCGCTCGAGGCGACCCCGCAGGATCGCCCGCGCGACTGACACGTCATCGAACGGGATCTTCCGCCCGCCCGCGAACTCCTGGCCCTGCTCGTGGCCCTTGCCGGCGATCACGACCACGTCGCCCGGCTCGGCATCGCCGATCGCGCGCGCGATCGCGGCCTCGCGATCGGCGTCGTGGGCGACGTGCGGGCCCGCGCCCGCGAGGACCTCGGCGATGATCGCCTCCGGATCCTCGGAACGGGGATTGTCGGAGGTGACGATCACGTCGTCGGCGAGACGCCGAGCGATCTCGCCCATGAGCGGTCGCTTGCCCCGGTCGCGGTCCCCGCCGCAGCCGAACACGACCCGCAGCCGCCCGCGGGCGAGCGGCCGCGCGGCCGTGAGCACGTTCTGGAGCGAGTCGGGCGTGTGGGCGTAGTCGACGATCACCGCGAACGGCTGTCCCTCGTCGACGGTCTCGAAGCGGCCGGGGACCTGTCCGGCGGTCGCGATCGCCGAGGCGCACGTCTCGGCGGCGACTCCGAGTGCCCGGGCGGCCGCGAGCGCGCCCAGGACGTTCGAGACGTTGAACTCGCCGCGCAGCGGCGAGCGCAATGAGAGCCGGCCGTCGGGCGTGCGGACGGTGAAGCCGGAGCCGCCGAGGCCGGTGCGCACGTCCTCGGCGCGGTAGTCGGCGTCGGTCCGCAGCGCGAACGTCGTCGCGCGCTCGCCGAGATCGGCCGCGAGGCGGACGCCGTACGGGTCGTCGACGTTGACGATGAGTGCGGTGCCGGCCTCGGCCACTCCGCCGTCACCGGTCGTGAACAGGAGCCGCTTGGCCTGGAAGTAGTCCTCCATCGTCGGGTGAAAGTCGAGGTGGTCCTGCGTGAGGTTCGTGAACACCGCGGCCGCGAAGTGGATCGCGTCGGCGCGGTGCAGCGCGAGCGCGTGCGAGGAGACCTCCATCGCGCACGCCCGGTCGCCGCCGTCGACCATCTCCCGGAACGTCCGCTGCAGGTCGAGCGCCTCCGGGGTTGTGCGGGTCACCTCCCGCTCGTCGCCCCCGACGACGCTCTTGACGGTCCCGAGCAGGCCGGTCGGCCGTCCGGCGGCCTCAAGCAGCGCCCGCACGAGAAACGCGGTCGTCGTCTTGCCGTTCGTGCCGGTCACGCCGACGACCTCGAGCGCCTCCGTGGGGTCGCCGTAGAAGGCGGCCGCGGCGGGCGCCATCGCCGCCCGGACGTCGCCGACGAGCAACTGGGGCGCGTCGAGCGCGAGCTCGCGCTCGACGACGAGAGCGGCCGCGCCGCGGGCGACGGCGTCGGCCGCGAACTCGTGGCCGTCGCGCGTGAACCCCGGGACGCAGAAGAACAGCGAACCGGGGGTCACGAGACGGTTGTCGTAGGCGAGCCCGGTGATCTCGACCTCGCCGACTCGGTCGCCCGGGCGCGTGCCGATCCGCCGAGCGCCCGGGAGAACCTGATCCAGCCGCATCGCCGCCACAGCGTAGCGACGGGACCGGAGCGCCCGGCCGCGTGCCGGCCGGCGCCGTCGCCGGGTCTATCCCGAGAACCCGCGCCGCGAGCCGTTCTGAGGACGGCGGTCGATCACCCGGTCGACGAGCCCGTAGGCGAGCGCCTCCTCGGCGGTGAAGAACCGATCCCGGTCCATATCGGCATGGACGCGCTCGGTCGGCTGGCCGGTGTGCTTGGCGTAGATCTCATCCACGCGGGAACGGAGCGCGAGGATCTCCCGCGCATGGATCTCGATGTCGGCGGACTGGCCCTGGAAGCCCCCGGACGGCTGATGGATGAGGATCCGGCTGTCGGGCAGCGCGAACCGCTTGCCGGGCGCGCCCGCGGCGAGCAGCATCGAGCCCATCGACATTGCGATCCCGTAGCAGATCGTCTGCACGTCGCAGCCGATGAACTGCATCGCGTCGTAGATCGCGAGGCCTGCGTACACCGAGCCCCCCGGCGAGTTGATGTAGAGATGGATGTCCTTGTCGGGATCGTCGGACTCGAGGTGGACGAGTTGCGCGACGATCAGGTTCGCGCTCTCCTCGGTCACCTCCCCGCCGAGGAACACGACGCGGTCGTTGAGCAGGCGCGAGTAGATGTCGAACGAGCGCTCGCCGCGCGCTGTCTGCTCGACGACCATCGGAATGAGAGTCATGGCGTCCTCCTGGAGTGCGGTGCGGTGCGGGTGGCCCGCTGGTGCGATCGGGTGGTGTGCGGTAACCTGCAACCGGACGGTTGCGGACATCGATCTGCCGACCGTAGCAGACGCGCAACCTGCCAGTTGCACATTTGCCGATAGGGAGCCTGCCGATGACCGACCGAATCGAACGAGTCTGCGATCTCGATGCCGCCCCGAGGGCCGTCTGGCGAGCGCTCACCGACCCGGCGTGGCTTGCAAGCTGGCTCGCCGATGAGGCGGAGCTTGAGCTGGAGCCGGGCGGCGAGGCGCGGTTCGTCGTCGACGGCCGCGAGCGCAGCGGCTGGGTCGAGGAGGTCGTCGCCCCCGCCGGCGGTGGCGCGGGGCGGCTGTCGTTCTGGTGGCAGGAGGAGGGCGAGCCCGCCTCGCGCGTGAGCTTCGTGCTTGAGCCGACCGAGCGGGGGACGCGGCTGCGAATCGTCGAGACCCGTCCGCTCGAGGTGCTCGATCTCGTCGGCGTCCCGCTGCGCGACGCGGGCGGCGCCGGCCGCCAGTCGTTCGGGCCGGCGCTGGTCGCCGCGTGAGACCCCGGTGGCGGCCGTGAGCGGCAACGACCCCGCGGGCCCCGTGTTCGAGGCGCTCGCCGACCCGGTGCGCCGGCGGCTGCTGTCGGAGCTCTCCGCCTCCCCGGCGACGGCGACCGAGCTCGCCGCTGAGCTACCGATCAGCCGCCAGGCGGTCGTCAAGCACCTCGCGTCACTCTCGCAGGCGGGGCTGCTTGAGCGCGAGCGCTCGGGGCGTGACGTCCGCTACCGGGTGACCCCGGAGCCGCTCACCCACGCCGTCGGCTGGATGGCCCAGGTCGGCGGCCAGTGGGACGAGCGGCTGGAGCGCCTCCATGATGCGCTACGCGCTCAGGATGCCGGTTTGTAGCCCGACTGCGCGAGCCGGCCCGACCGCTCAGCGAGCCGACCTCACCACGGTTGAGTCGCGGGCGCCGAGACGTCGATGCTCTGTCGCGACGGGCCCGCGAAGCAGTCGAGCGCTGCACAGAGGTCGATGAACGCGTAGTCGCGCCCGTACCACCGCTCGAGGTTGGTGCGGGCGACATCGCTCAGGTGCCTGTCGACATCGGCGGGACTGCGGTGCGAGTTGAGATCGTCACTCGGAAGCTCGACGGTTTCCGGCAATCCAAGCAGGTCACGCAGACGCGGGAACGTCGCGGTGAGATCGGGAAGCCACAGGATGAGAAGGATGTCGTCGACACGCGACTGCATGTACTCCCAGTTGACGAACCAGTCCCAGTACGAGTCCCGCACGTGGCGGATGGCGGACATCGCCGTGTAGGCGTGGGCCCGCTCGCGAACCTCCTCCGACGACAAGGCGCGGCCGAGACTGTCGGGCGAGCGGAACTGGCGAAACGCGAGGCGCTCGGCCGGCGTCCACGGCGTGTAGTAGCGCGGCCTGCCCTCCCGCAGCCGACTATTGAAGCCGCTGACGAAGCGATCGACCGGATCTCTCACGACGAAGAAGACCTTGTGCCCCTTCTGGATCCGTGGCAGCCGCATGACGTGCCTGTGCAGGGTGAGGTCATAGGTCCCGAGCGCCGGATCAAGTTGGCTGAACACGTACTTCATTGCGGTGCCGCCGGTCTTGCCGATATGGAGCATGTGGGCATGGGGCCTTCGGACTCCAATCCCTGCCTCCAGCGGCCGAACGACGTTGCGGCGGAGCGTCATCGCGACTCTCCGTTCGACTCCCCGCTTGATCGGTCGAGACATCCTCACCCCCGGTCGCGCTCGTTTTGTGCCGGCGACTCAGCTCACGGCACGATCCCACGACGACGCAGCTCCGTGAGGAGCGCCTCGACCGCCATCGGCGCGTCCGAAGGACGCAGCGTCACCTCGGCGTTCTCGGGCGCCTCGTAGGCGTCGTCGACGCCGGTCATGCCGACGATCTCGCCGGCCCGGGCCTTCGCGTACAGACCCTTCGGGTCGCGCCGCTCGCACTCGTCGAGCGGCGTGTCGACGAACACCTCGATAAACGTGATCCCATCGCTCTCGTGGATCTCCCGCGCGACGTGGCGGCTCGCGGCGTACGGGCTGACGACCGTGACGATCGCGATCGTTCCCGCCTCCGCGAGCAGCTTGGCGGCGTGGGCCGCCCGGCGGATGTTCTCCGCGCGGTCGGCCGGGTCGAATCCGAGGTTGCCGTTGAGCCCGTGGCGAAGGTTGTCGCCGTCGAGGCGCATCGCCGGGATCCCCGAGTTGATGAGGCGCTCCTCAAGCGCGTCGCCGATCGTCGACTTACCGGCCGCGGGCAGCCCGGTCACCCAGAGCGTCGCGCCGACGTGGCCGAGCGCCGCCCAGCGCTGCTCGCGGGTCATGCGGCTCGGCTGCCAGACGACGTTGCTCGACTGCTGGTGGGCGCCCTCGCCGGTCGACGCCGGTGCGTCCGCGACGCCGAGGATCATGCCCGCCGCGACGGTCGCATGCGTCGCCTCGTCGATGAGGATGAACGCCCCGGTACGACGGTTGCGGTCGTAGGGGTCGAACACGAGCGGGGTGCCGGTGCGGAGCCGAATCCGGCCGATCTCGTTGAGCGCGAGCGAATCCGCCGACTCGTCGTGGCGCAGCGTGTCGACGTCGATCCGGTGGACGATCTCCGAGATCACTCCGCGGGTCGTGTTCGCGGTGTGCTTGACGAGGTAGCGCCCGTGCGGACGGCTCGACTCCTCGGCCATCCAGCAGACGATCGCGTCGATGTCGCGCGAGACCGTCGGGTGGTTGCGCGGACGGCAGATGACGTCGCCGCGGGAGACGTCGAGGTCGTCGGTGAGCTCGACGGCGACCGACAATGGCGGATAGGCCTCCTGCAGCTGCTCGGTATGGTTCGAGATCGCCTTGACGCGCGAGGTTTCCCCGGAGGGGAGGATCCGCACCTCGTCGCCGACCCGGAGCACGCCGCTCGCCATCTTGCCCGCGTACCCGCGGTAGTCCTGATGCTCGACGTCGCCCGGGCCGGGCCGGATCACCCACTGGACGGGGAGGCGCACGTCGATGAGGTTGCGATCGGAGGTCACCTGCACGTGCTCGAGCTGGTAGAGCAGCGGCGGGCCGCCGTACCAGAGCATGTGCTCGGAGGGCTCGACGACGTTGTCGCCGACGAGCGCCGAGATCGGGATGAACGACAGGTCGCCGATCTCCAGGCGCGACGCGAACGCCCGGATCTCCGCGCAGATCGAGTCGAACACGGCCTCGTCGTAGTCGACGAGGTCCATCTTGTTGATGCAGACGATGACGTGCGGGATCCGCAGCAGCGAGGCGATGAACAGGTGGCGGCGGGACTGCTGGACGAAGCCGTTGCGCGCATCGACGAGCACGAGCGCGAGGTCGGCGGTCGAGGCGCCCGTGACCATGTTGCGCGTGTAGCGGATATGGCCGGGCGTGTCGGCGAGGATGAACGCGCGGCGCGGGGTCGCGAAGTGCCGGTAGGCGACGTCGATCGTGATCCCCTGCTCGCGCTCGGCCCGCAGGCCGTCGGTGATCAGGGACAGGTCGAGCTCGGTGCCCCGGCCCTCGCTCGCCTCCGAGATCGCCTCGATCGTGTCCTCGAAGATCTGCTTGGAGTCGTAGAGCAGCCGCCCGATCAGCGTGCTCTTGCCGTCGTCGACCGAGCCGGCGGTCGCAATTCGCAGGAGGCTGCCGTTGACGGCGGTCGTCTCCTCGAGGGTCGTCGTCGCCATCAGAAGTAGCCCTCCCGCTTGCGGTCCTCCATCGCTGAGGCCGAGACCCGGTCGTCGGCGCGGGTCTGGCCGCGCTCGGTGATCCGCGTGGAGGCGATCTCGCGGACGACCTCCTCGAGCGTCGAGGCGCGCGACTGCACCGCTCCCGTGCACGTCATGTCGCCGACGGTGCGGTAGCGGACGACGGCCTCGAACGTCTCCTCGCCAGGCAGGCGGGGCGCGAAGTCCGAGGCGGCGTACAGCATGCCGTCGCGCTCGAACACCTCACGCGCGTGCGCGAAGTAGATCACGGGCAGCTCGAGCTCCTCCTCGGCGACGTACTGCCAGACGTCGAGCTCGGTCCAGTTCGAGATCGGGAACACCCGCACCTGCTCGCCCTTGCGGATCTGCCCGTTGTAGATGTCCCACACCTCGGGGCGCTGGTTCTTCGGGTCCCAGCCGCCGAAGTCGTCGCGGAAGGAGAAGATCCGCTCCTTGGCGCGGGCCCGCTCCTCGTCGCGGCGGGCGCCGCCGATCACGGCGTCGAAGCGGTTCTCCCGGATCGCGTCGAGCAGCGTCACCGTCTGCAGCCGGTTGCGGGAGGCGCGCGGGCCGGTCTCCTCCTGGACGCGTCCCTGGTCGATCGAGTCCTGGACGCTTGCGACGATCAGCCGCTCACCGAGCTCCGCCACCCGCCGGTCGCGGAAGTCGATCAGCTCCGGGAAGTTGTGGCCGGTGTCGACGTGCATGAGCGGGAACGGGAAGCGCGCCGGACGGAACGCCTTCTCGGCGAGTCGCAGGAGCACGACGGAGTCCTTGCCGCCGCTGAACATGAGCACCGGGCGCTCGAACTCGGCGGCGACCTCGCGCAGGATGTGGATTGCCTCGGCCTCCAGCTCGCGCAGGTGGCTGACCTCGTAACCGCTTGCACCCGAGCCGTCGGCCGGCCCCGGCAACTCACCGTCATGCGGCGCTGGTGCGTCAAGACTGTTGTTCACCTGGTCCCTGCTTTCCGTTGCCCGTGCGACCACCGGCTCCTCGCGCCGGCCGCGATGCTTGCCCGTCATCCGGAGCCGGTCGACCCGATTTCCCTATCGATGACCCAGCTGCCTGGCTTTGTAGCACACGCATCGCGGCATCAAAAGCCCGGTTGCGAATCCGATCAATCCCGGCGCTCGAACGATCGGGCTCCCGACGAGATGCCTCATTCGCTTGCTTTGCGGGGAGGATCGTCTATCTTGCTGGCGCAGGCCGCTGGAATTGGCGGCGCCGCGCTCGGGGCACTGCGGCGGGGAAATGCACGACGACTCGGAGAACGATCGGATGGCCGAGCACGCCACACACGTCACATCGCCGGAGACCAGCGCCACCCGGCCATCCTCCACCCACCTCTCGCGCGTTGCGGCCGCCGACCCGACGTTGAAGCGCTCCCAATGGGAGCGGATCGCGATGCTGGTCGGAGACCGCAAGGCGGCGATCTTCCTGCTCGCCCTCGCCTCGGTGATCGCTGCGGTCTGCGAGGCCAGCATCCTAGCGATCGCGGCGCGCGCAGCGACCGCGCTCGTCGATAAGTCGGCGCCGCCACACGGCAAGTTCGGCCCGGTCAGCCTCAACATCTCGACTCCCCACCTGCTCTACATCGGGCTCGGCCTCGCGGTGCTGCGACTCCTGCTGCAGGTGCCCACCTCCTACCTACCGGCGCGCATCGCCGGCGACGTCCAGGCGGCGATGCGCATCCGGCTGATGCGCGCCTACTCCCACGCCTCCTGGGAGAAGCAGTCGCAGGACCGGGAGGGGCACTTCCAGGAGATGATGTCCAACCAGATCCAGCAGGCGAGCGCTGGGGCGCTGCAGACCACTCAGCTGATTGTCGCGATCTGCACGTTCATGATCCTGGTGTTTGGGGCGTTCACGCTCAACCCGCTGGCCGCCGGGATCGTGTTCGCTGCGGCGACCGCGATGTTCGCCGCCATGCGACCCGCGAACGCGCGTGCGATGCGGCTCGCCCGCCAGCTCTCGGCGGCGCAGCTCGAATACGCGGGAGCGGTCGGCGAGGCCAACCGAATGACTGAGGAAACGAACGTCTTCGGTGTCGCCGGTCCCCAGAGCGATCGGGTCGCCCACTTCATCGCCGTCGCTCGCGGGCTCTTCGTGCGGGTGCAACTTTTGGCGCGCGGGGTGCCCAACGTCTATCAGAGCCTCATCTACCTGATCCTCGTCGGCGGCCTGATCGCGGTCAGCCTCTCCCACCTGTCGCATTTCTCCGAACTCGGTGCGGTCGTGCTGCTGCTCGTGCGTGCCGGGAGCTACGGCCAGCAGGTTCAGACGTTCTGGGTCTCGCTCCGCCAGTCGCTCCCGTTTGTCGAGCGCCTGCAGAACACGATCAACGCATATGCCGACAGCACGCCGGTGCGCGGCGATGTCCCGCTCGAGACGATCGAGTCGCTCGCATTCGAGAACGTGACCTACTTCTACCAGCCGGATCGACCGGTGCTCCGCGACATCTCCTTCACGGTCGAGCGGGGTGAGACGATCGGCGTCGTGGGCCCGTCCGGGGCGGGGAAGTCGACACTCGTCCAGATCCTGCTCAGCCTTCGCGATCCGCGCTCAGGCCACTTCGTGATAAACGGGATCGACGCGACCGACATCAAGCTCGCGGACCTCCACGAGCGCATCGCCTACGTTCCTCAGCAGCCGAAGCTCCTGCATGCCACGGTCGCGGAGAACGTCCGTTTCCATCGTGACTACGACGACGCCGCCGTCGAGCGCGCCTGCCGCCTCGCGCGCATCCATGACGAGATCATGGCTTGGCCCGCCGGCTACCACACGATCGTCGGCCCGCGCGCCGACGCTGTCTCCGGAGGCCAGCAGCAGCGTATCTGTCTGGCGCGTGCGCTCGTGTCCAACCCAAGCGTCCTGGTGCTCGACGAGCCGACGAGCGCGCTGGACCCGCGTTCGGAGGCGCTCATTCAGCAATCGCTCGAGGCGCTGCAGGATCAGATGACGCTGTTCATCATCGCCCACCGGATGTCGACGCTGTCGATCTGCGATCGCGTCATGGTGATCCTCGGCGGCAAGCTCGATGCGTTTGCGACCCTGCAGGAGCTCAGTGACTCCAACGACTACTACCGGTTCGCGTCGGGCTTCGCCTCGGCGTCGGCGAGCCCCGGGTGACTGCAGACCGGCCACGGGAAGGCCGACCAGGAGTCTGACGTCGTGAAGGATCTCGCCGGTATGAAGGATGCGGCCGATCGGCTCGCGCGGGCAACCCGCGCGGAGACGGTGGTTGGGCGTCCCTCGACCGTGTACTCGCACCAGCGACTGCAGCGCAATCTGCCGGGGATCGCCGCCGCGGTGGCGGCGGTGGCGAACCGGATCGGCCGTAACGAGCCGGCGCCGAACGACGAGCCGTTGTTCATCTTCTCCGCCGGCTGGCGCAGCGGTTCGACGTTGCTGCAGCGCCTGGTCGTGTCGACCAACCGGTATTTCATCTGGGGCGAGCCGTATCACCAGACCGACAGCGTGCGCCGGCTCGCGGAGTCACTCATCCCGTTCGGCACGGGATGGCCTCCCGCGGAGTATTTGTACCGGTCCGCCGACGACCCAACAGAACTGTCGGCACAGTGGATTGCGAATTTCTACCCGCCGGTCGGCAGGCTCGTCGACGCACACCGCGCGTTCGTGCGCGAGCTGCTCTCCCCACCGCCGGAGCACGCCGGCCTCCGATGGGGACTGAAGGAGGTCCGGCTGTCCGCGGAGTACGGCTTGTACTTGCAAATGCTGTTCCCCCGTTCCCGCTTTCTGTTCCTCGTACGGGATCCGCATGCCGCGTACCGTTCGTACAGTGACCGACCCACTTGGTTCGAGCGGTGGCCGCGCTCGCAGGTCCGCACCCCGTATGCCTACGGCCGACTGTGGCGACGGCTCGCCGAGAGCTTCCTGGCCTACGAGGATGCGCTCGGCGCGACGCTCATTCGCTATGAGGATCTCGTGCCGGATTCGGAGGCGCTGGATCAGCTCGACCGACTGCTCGGGTCGCCGGTCGACCGCTCGGTCCTCGAGCAGGGCATCAAAGGGTCGCAAGGGGACGGTCGCAGGTCGCTGTCGCCGCTTGAGGCGACGATGTTGGACCGCGCCACTCACGGGCTCGCATCGAGACTCGGGTACTCGGTCGCCTGATTCGTCGGTTCGTGTTTGATCCGCGCGAGTGGAGCCATCGCCGGCGAGACGACCTCTCCCGGACGTTCCTCGTCGGCTGTCCCCGATCGGGCACGACGTTGCTGCAGAGCATGTTGTTCGCGCATCCGGGCGTCTTCTCGTTCCCGGAGACGTTCTTCTTCGTGAAGGCGTTCAACCTGGAGGGCAGGCGTCATCGTCTCGGCCTGGCGGCCGAGGGTGCGCCCGAGGCATGCCGATCCGTGGTGTCGCTCGGCGTCGCCCCCCGGGCCCCGCGAAAGGGCCTCCTGCCTCGGACCGAGGTAGCCTACGCACGCTGGTTCACCGGGGCTCTCGACCGCGCGGCGCGCACCGCGGGCGCACGAATGTGGGTCGAGAAGACCCCGACCCACCTGGCTCGAGTGGATCTCATCTCGCGCCTGGTTCCGGGCGCACGGTTCGTCCACATGGTGCGGGCCGGGGCGCCGACGGTCGCCTCGCTAGTCCAGGTGACCCGGGACTATCCCGGGGAGTGGGGCGGCGAGCGCGACATCGAGGCGTGCGCCGCGCGGTGGAGCCGCGACGTCGAACTCTCGGCGAGCCACGCGGGGGACCCGGCGCACCTATTCGTGTCCTATGAACGACTCGTGTCCGACCCCGCGGCCGTCATCTCGGCGCTCTGCGCAGCGCTCGAGCTCGAACACGACGGGCCGACCGTCGAGCGCATGTGCAGCGGCTACACCGGCCCGGCCGACCGAGTGAGCGCCGACGAGCCGTGGAAGGCCGGGATCACGGCGCCGCTCGTCAACCGCAACGCAGAGCGCCTCGTCCGCCTGTTCGAACCCTCGGAACGCGATCGACTGCACGAGATGCTCGCGCCGGCCGAGCGTCGTCGCGCCGCCCTCCCATTCCTCTGATCGCCACGCGCCAATGGACGAATCCGTCATCCGGGTGGCTCAGTTTCCACCTGTCGATCCCTCCCAGCCGGCGAGCTTTCCCGCCTTGCTGGAGCGCGCGACGGAGGCCGCCGGCATCCATGCCGCGCACACCGAGCGTCTGCGCACAAGGTGGGCGCTGCGCCAGCGACAGGCCAACGTCGTCCATCTGCATTGGCTCGAGTACATCGTCACCGTCGAAGGCGGATCGATCGGTGGGTGGGTCCGCACGCTCGTGCGCACCACCCGGCTCCTCGCAAGCCTGCTCGTCCTCCGCACGCGCGGCGTCGGCATCATCTGGACCGTCCACAACCTCATGCCCCACGAGGCGAGTCGTCCGCGCATACAGCGGTTCATCGCTCATGCCACGTACCTTCTCTGCGACGAGGTGATCGTGCATTCCGACTACGCTGCCGCGCGGGTCAGGACGACGTTCCGCGGAGCGCGGCGACGATCGATCCACGTGATCCCGCACGCGAACTACGTCGGTGCTCATCCACCCGCCGCGGAGTCACCCGACGCCTTCCGTGACCGGCTCGGCGTTCCCCGCAACGCATACGTGTATCTGTGTTTCGGGCAGATCCGCAGGTACAAGCGCCTGACGCATCTCGCAGAGGCATTCGGCCGACTGCCCGATGAGGACGCCCGACTGCTCATCGTGGGCAACGCGGTCGACTCGGAGGAGGCCGCCCGTCTGGACACACTCGCCGCGAAGGACCCCCGCATCCTGCTCAGACCCGGGCACGTTCCCGACGAACTCGTCGCGTCGATCCACGCGGCGACCGACGCGGCAGTCATTGCCTACCGGGACGTGTTCTCCAGCGGGGCCCTGATGCTCGCCCTCTCGCACGGCGTGCCGGTCGTCGCGCCCCGCTCCGGCACCGTGAGCGAGCTATTCGCTCCCCCCGCGGTGGAGTTCTTCGACGGCAGCGACGACGATCTCCGCGACGCGCTTACGCGCGTCCGCTCACGTCGCGGCCCCGAGCAGGCGGAGGCTGCCCTGCGCGCCGCGCACGCCCACTCGTGGTCGGAGGCGGGCCGCAGGACCGCACTCGTCTACCGCCTGGCGCGGAATCGGCACCGGCGCCCGCAGAAAGACGCGTCGAATCAATGATGCTGAGCGCTGTCCAAACCTCCTGAACTCTTATGCCGACAGCTGGGACTGCTGACACATGTGTGGGTATGCTCGGCGCTCATGCTCAGGAGCGACGCCGGGACGGCCGCTGACATACTCGAGGAGCCCGAGGTCTGGCACGCGGTCGGCGTCCTGGTTGACCGGTCCCGCTCGCTCTCGGATCTCCACAGTCACGGTCTCCACCTCATCGCCGCCCGCCTCTGGCGTGCGAGAGCGCGCGAGATCCCCGACGAGCTCGCGCGGCAGGAATTGTTCGCCGTCTGGCAGGTGCACGTTGCCGACGAGATCCTGCGAACGATCTCGGAGATCATCGACCAGGACATCATCGTGCTGAAGGGCATCGCGGCGGCCGGTCACTATCCAGATCGCGCGCTGCGCCCGTTCGGAGACCTCGATCTCTTCGCGGCCGATCCCGTGCGTGCGCAGCGCCAGCTCCTCGCCGCGGGCTTTCGGCGAGTCGCCGGCTTCGAGGAAGGCTTCTTCGATGGTCATCACCACTTGGAGCCGCTCGAGCTCCCCGGACGTGAGACCCTCAAGGTCGAGATCCACTCGCGCGCACCGTGGGTGAATTGGTGCCCGTCTCCGTCGTTCGGTGAGCTGCGCGGACGCGGCCGGCCGGGTCCAGCTCCCGCAATTTGGCTTCCGGATCCGATCGACCATGCGCTGATCCTCGCCTGTCACTCCTGGCATTCCCTGCCGCTGCGACGAGCGCTTGACCTCGTCGATATCGCGCTCGTCGCGGACGGCGTGGATCGGCAGGCGCTTGCCCAGCTGGCCCGGCGCCGGCGGGTGTCCCGACTCTGGAAAACGACGCTCGCGGCGAGCGACGCCCTGATGTCGCGCGGCTCGGATCCGCTGCCACTCCGGATCTGGGCACGGGACCTTCGGGCCGTCCGGGAATGCTCCCTCATCGAACGGCATCTGCGCACGTGGCTCGCTCCGTTCTGGGCCCGGCCCCCGCAGTTCGCCGCGCTCGAGGCGCTGCACGCGATTGCGCTGGACGTACTCCCGACCGGTGGAGAGACTTGGCCGGAGAAGCTGGAGCGTACTCGACGAGGTGTCCAGCATCCACTCCGCCCGATCCGGGATCATGATAAGGCTCTGGGACCGTCGGCGCGCCGGCTGCGACCACGCGACGGCCGCTCGTCAGGCCCGACGGAGGCATCAGTCCCGGAGGCTAGGCAGATCGGCTAGCATCAGCTGACGGGGCTGGAGATCACAACGCGATCGCGGGGGTGTGAGATGGGCATCGGGTCACTGCAGGACCGACGCGCGGGCGAGGCTCGCGGCCGCGGGTCACGTCGCAGGACGCGTGCCGCACTCGTGGGCGTCGCAGTGACGCTGGTCGCCCTTGGCGCCGTCGTTTCGGTGGCGCTCTCCCGGACCGGCTTCGCCCCGACTCTCCGCGCCGCCAGCACGTTCGTCGTCTTCGATCAGCACGTCAGCCTGACCGGGACCGCTCCCCCCGGGAGGGTCACCCTTTACGCGCGACATTTCGGTGACTCGACCTACAAGCGGGTCGCGCGTACTCGCGTCCGTGATGGACGGTTCCACTTCTCGCCGGTGCCGGGGATCGCCACCACCTACAAGGTCAGCACAGGCACGGTCGCAACTCAAGCGAGTCGCCCGGTTCGGGTCTATGTGCACCTCGATGTGACGCGCTTCAGCTGCAGCCTCTGCATCCCGGGCCCGCCCCCCGGTCGGCAGCAGCTGCACTATGCGCTGATCATCCGCGTGCCGGCCTCAGACTACCGATTCGTCCTGTCGGAGCCGGTGTACCTGTATGTCGGCGCCGCCACCGCGAAGGTCCGGACGGAGAAGCGGGTCGCACAAGTGAAGCCAAACCGGGTCGGACGCTCGACCGTCAAGGTCAGTGGTAGCATCGCAGTAGACGTGCCTGCTGGAGGGCGTGTGCGATTCACGGCGTGCGATCGGTCCGCCGAGCGGCGGACCGGGGTGGGCCTGCCCTGGATCCACGACTGCGGCCGTCCACAGCTCAGCCATAGTCAGTTCACTCGGTACGTCGGCTGAGACCACCCTTATTGCGTGCGTCGAGGCACGGCTCTCCCGACGGAGAGTCGTCCCGCGACCTCCGCGCGCTCATGGGGATGCTGCGAGCCGTCGGCGGGCGGAGGCGAATAGCAGGCGGACCGTGAAGGGGATCCCCTCGATCACGTACCGACGGAACAGCCGGCCCGGCTCGCGGGAGAGACGGTGCGCCCATTCGAGGCCTGCCTTCTGCACCCACGCCGGCGCGCGCCGCTGGTCGCCCGAGATGAAGCTCAGGCTGATGCCGATCCCGAGGAACCAGGTGGCCGGAAGGAACGGGCACAAATCGATGATCAGCCGCTCCTGCTTCGGAAATCCCAGCCCGACGTAGACGATCGCCGGCCGAGCGCACCGCAGGCGGTCGATGATCTCGGCCCGCTCGCGCTCGTCGCGCTCGAACCCGAGCGGCGGACAATGCGTTCCGGCGATCATGATCCCTGGGATCTCCGCCTCGAGCCGCGCCGCGGCCCGCTCCGCCACGCCCGGATCACCCCCCAACAAGAACAGCGGCGCCCGTGCGCGCGCCGCCTCACGGGCGAGACTCCAGACGAGGCTCGATCCGGCGACCCGCTCTGGCAGAGGGGTGGCCTGGAGCGCGCTCGCCCAGATCAGCGGCATGCCGTCGGCGACGACCAGCGAGGCGCGGGCGACGAGCGCCCGGAGATCGCGCTCGCGGGAGAGGAGCCTCAGCTGGTGCGTGTTCGGCGTGCTCACCCAGCCACCCTCCCCGACCCGCCACTGCTCGACGATCCATGCCGCGGCCTCTGCCTCCGTCACGGCCGCGAATCGCGTGCCCATGAGGTCGACGAAGTTCATCGCGCGCTGATGCTAAAAGGCGATGTGGATGACGCCGGGCGTGTACTCAGCCGACTGACGCAGCGGTGGTGCCGATCTTAACCGGACCGAAATATGCCACCTGCGTCTGGTTCCAGGAGTCAGAGCGGTAGATCCCCTGCTTGAGATAGGAGGGATCAACGATGTATCGACCGTTCTTCATGTAGTGGTTCATCGTCGCGCCGTGAGTCACAGGCAGCACCACACGTCCGTCGATCGCCACGGTGATCCAACCGATGGTTTTGACCGGGGAGAAGTGGATACCGACGCGCAGCGCGATCCAGCGGCCTCTGACCAGAGCCGCGAGCGGATGATTGATGTGCTTGCCGTCGAGAACCAGCTGCCGCCCGGCGACCCCGAGCGCGACCGCGGGCGAGCCCGTGTACTCGCCCTTCCACTGCGTGAGATCGAGCCAGTGGCTCGGGTCCCGGCTCTCCGCGAAGTTCGGCGGGAGATACATCGCCCAGGAGTACCACCGCGTGGAGCCGACGGGGTCGGGCCAGTCGGTCGGCGCCGTGCCCGAGCTCCCAAACCTGGCATAGACCTCGGCTCGACTTGCGCGGTAGCCGCTCGTCTGGGTGACGTCGCCGTGGAGACCCCCGTGATCGAACGGCCGCAACTCGACCCGCATGACCGACCCAGAGGGCCGATATCGGTCGGCGCGGCTGCCCGGCGCCGGAACCAGGCGAATGCGACTGTACTGCTTGCGCCCCGCGCTCACCGGAACCTGGACCTTCTGCCAACAGCCGCGAATCGCGGGCGCACCTGTCTTCGATCCGTATCGGGTCTCGAAGATCAGGCCCCGGTAGCCATCCTTCACTCGCTTCGGGGACACCTTGAGGTCACAGTTCGATCTCGTCGGGGTCGGTCCGCCGGTCGTCGTGACGGCCGACGACCGGCCGTGGTGACCATTGCCGGAGCCGCCGCAGCCGACGAGAATCACGCCCATCACGGCGGCGAGCATCGATACCCGCGCAGCACCAGTCGCGGCATGTCGGGGCGCGATCATCGCACAAGAACTATCACAGCACCGCTACGATCTCGCCATGCGTCGCGCATGGGGCCAGCGAGCGTGAGAGACGAGACTCACGCCCTCACCAGCTAGAGCGTTGTCATCGACGGGAGACACCGTCGCGGGCGCTCCGATCGCCTATATCTGCTCCGCTTATCCCGCGATCTCGCACGTCTTCGTCCTGCGCGAGGTGGTCGCGCTGCGTCGCCTCGGGCTCGACGTACACACCTTCAGCGTGAGGCGCACAGCCACGGCGGATCTTCTCTCCGACGCCGATCGCACCGAGGCCGCGCGCACCCATCACCTGCTCCCGACCACCCCCGTGCGACTCGCGAGGGCGATCGGACGCCTGGTCGCCTCCGGGCCGGGGCGCACAGCGCTCGTCGCCGGCGTCCGTGAGGCCTGGCGCATGCGTCGGCCGGGCGCCCGTTCTGCGCTGTGGCAGTTGTTCTACCTGACCGAGGCGATCCTGCTCCACGACGAATGCGCTCGCCGATCGATCCGTCACGTCCACGCCCACTTTGCGAACGTCGCGTCCGACGTGGCCCTGCTCACAGCCGTGATGGGCGCCGCACGGCAGCCTGAGGATCCCTGGAGCTGGAGCTTCACCATGCACGGCCCGGCCGAGTTCTGGAACGTCAGGGAACATCGCCTGTCCGACAAGGTCCAGAGCGCGCGGTTCGTGGCGTGTATCAGCGACTTCGCGCGCAGCCAGCTCATGTCCCTTGCGCCCGAAGCGAGTTGGGAGCGGCTCCACGTGGTCCACTGCGGCGTAGACCCTGCAAGCTATGGGAGAAGTCCCGGCGCGCGCCTGACCGAGCCGCCACAGGCACGGCTGGTGACGGTTGGCCGGCTCGTCGCGGTCAAAGGGCAGCTGCTGCTCATCGACGCGGTCGCCGAGCTCCGCGCCCGCGGCCTGGAGGTGACCGCCGAGATCATCGGCGAGGGGCCTCAGCGTCCAGTGCTCCAGCGGCGGATCGCCGAGCTCGAGCTTGAGGACATCGTCGCCCTGACGGGCGCGCTCAGCCAGGACGAGGTGCCCGCTCGCCTGCGCGCCGCGACGGTCTTCGTGCTCCCGAGCTTCGCCGAAGGAGTCCCGGTCGTGGCGATGGAGGCGATGGCTCTCGGGGTGCCGGTCGTCGCCTCCCGCATCGCGGGAGTTCCCGAGCTCATCGAGGACGGCGTCTCCGGCGTGTTGACGACGCCGTCCCGGACCGACGAACTCGTCGAGGCGATCGAGCGGCTGGTTCGCGAGCCGGCGCTGCGCGAGCGCCTGGCCATCGCCGGCCGTGAGGCGGTGTGGAGGAGCTTCGACGTCTCCGAGCAGGCTCGAATCCTCGTTGGGCTGTTTCACGACGCGCGCGGTGCCGGTATGCTGCCGCCCATGCCCGGCACGAAGGGCGGTGTCCGCACCGCGTGACTCGGGTTCGCCAGCGCCGCTGGATGCGGCGCCTCAGGGGGATGATCTACACGAAGGTACGTGGATACCCGCCGCTCGATGAACTCGTCGAGCGCGGCCTCGTGCTCGGCCGCGGAGTGAACATCACACGCGACGTCGTGCTCGACCCTGCGCACTGCCATCTGATCGAGATCGGGGACCGGACAACACTCGGTCCCGAGGTTTTGGTCCTTGCCCACGACGCCTCGACCAAGCGACACATCGGCTACACGCGCATTGCGCGTGTGCGGATCGGGACACGGGTGTTCGTCGGCGCTAGGGCGGTGATCCTGCCCGGAGTCACGATCGGCGACGACGCGATCATCGGCGCGGGCAGCGTCGTCAGCCGCAGCATCGCCCCCGGCATGGTCGCGGTCGGAGCGCCGGCCCGTGAGATCATGACGACGCAGGAATACGTAGAGCGTCACGCGGCGCGCCTGGAGGACGCGCCGACATACCCCGGAGAGGGCTGGACCCACCGTCGGGGGATGACCGCGGGCCATCCCGAGCGGATGGTGGAGGATCTCGCCGACACCGATGGCTACATCCAATGAGCGACCCCACCGGGAGCGCTCCGAGCTACACCGTCGTCTCGCCGGTTCGCGACGAGGCCCGCTTCCTGGCCACCACCGCCCGCTCGCTGGTCGCACAGACGCTGAGGCCTCGCCACTGGGTGATCGTCGACGACGGCTCGACCGACGCGACCCCGGAACTCGCCGAGCGCCTGGCCGCCGCCCACGACTGGATCACGGTCGTCCATCGACCGCGCCGCGTAACGCGCGAACGCGGCGCTCCGATCGTCCGGGCCTTCAACGACGGACTCTCGCACGTGGAGCGCCCGGGCGACGTTGTGGTCAAGCTCGACGGGGACCTCCATCTCCCCGCCCACTACTTCGAGTGGGTCCTCGCCGTCTTCGCCCGGGAGCCGCGCGCCGGGATCGTGGGCGGCACCGTCTACGTCCCGGAGGGGGATCGCTGGGTCCCCGACGCCGTCGGGCGTCACACCGTGCATGGGGCGATCAAGAGCTACCGCCGTCAGTGCCTGGAGGAGATCGGGGGCCTGCGCGAATCGATGGGTTGGGACGGCATCGACGAGTACGCCGCCCGCAGCCGCGGCTGGCGGGTGCTGCCGCTCAGCGAACTCGGCGTCCTGCACTACAAGCCGCGAGGCTCCAAACAGCACTGGCGCCGAGCACGGTGGGAGGAGGGACGTGGCGCCCGATACATGGGCTATCGGTGGCATGGGATCGTGCTTCGGGTCGCCTACCGCTCGGTTCGCGAGCATCCCCCGGTGCTCGCGGGCCTGACGTTGGGCACCGGGTATCTGTGGGCGACGGTCCGGCGACTGCCCCAGTGCGACGATCGGCGCGCGGTCGACCTCCTGCGAGAGGAGCAGGCGGCACGGCTATGGAGGCTGCTGCGGGGAGGCGGCGACGTGCAGCCCGATCGGCTGGAGGGAGGCGGACCGGCGTTTTGGACGCTTGACTCTCCGCTACCTGGTGAGCGTGCCGCGCCATGAGCGGACCTGCGACGGTGCCGGTTTCGGTCATCATCCCGGCGCACAATCGCCCAGTCCTGCTTGAGCGGGCGCTCGCGAGCGTCCGCCGCCAGACTGTCGCCCCCGCCGAGATCCTCGTCGTCGACGACTGTTCGACCGACGAAACCCCCGAGGTCGCCGAACGCCTCGGCTGCCGCGTCCTGCGCCACGACCACAACCGGGGTGCGGCGGCCGCTCGCAACACCGGAGTCGCGGCCGCAAGCCAGGAGTGGCTTGCCCTGCTCGACTCCGACGACCGCTGGCTGCCCGCCCACCTGGAAACCGCGTGGCGCGCACGCGACTCCCACGATCTGGTCAGCACCTCCGCACTGCTCATCACCGGGGAGGGGAAGCCCACGCGGGTGATCGGCCCGCCGTTCCACCGGCCGCGCCGGCTGAGCGGGCCGGGCAGCCTGCTCTGGCCCGAGAACATCGTCGTGGCCAGCGGGTCGCTCGTCCGCAGGGACGCCGTTCGCGCGGTCGGCGGCTACGACACATCCCTGCGCTGGGCCGAGGATTTCGATCTCTGGATGCGACTTCTTGCGCACACCACTGGAGTCGCCCTGCCGGACGTCACGGTCCTCATGACCGTGCATGAGGGACGCAAGTCCTCGCATGCCTCCGGACCGAGCGCCGCGCAGCGGGCGATCGTTGGCAGGGTGCTCCGCGAATCGGGCGATCGCGTCCGCGCCGAGCGGCGGCTTGGCGTTCGTGCCTGGGACGACCTGCGTCGAGCACTGCGCGACGGGAGTCGAGAGCGTGCGCGGGCAGCGGTGCCGGCGTTGTTCGCCAATCCCCAGCGGGTCATCGGCGTGCTCGGGATCTGGGGATGGCGCCGCCAGATGAAACGGCGGGCCCGCGCATACGGCCCCGACGGCAGCCCGCGTGTCGTGGTGAGTTCGTGGCCAGCCGACCGGCCATTGCCGCGCCGCGGCGGAGAGATCCTGGAGGACCGTCGGGATGAGGCGCCGGTGCGCCGAGCCGCCGCCCTCATCTTCTCCCCACCTTCATCCGTTATCGTCAGTCGTCCCATCGAACGGCGGCTGGTGTCGCTGATGGGGCTGGTGGCGCGCGAAGGTGGGGACGATGCGGTCGAACAAACGTCCAGTTCAGGAACCTGAATTAGTGCGATGGCCTACGATCCGCTCGGGGCTTCATCGCTGCCTGGCAGCTGATCGTCGAACAACACAAGAACTGGAGAAGGCGTGACGGTTTCAACACCTCCCTCCGCTCCGCGCCCGGCTCCCTGGCTTGACCAGCGGCCGGTCGTCGAGCCTTGGCTGGGACGCAAGCTGAAGCGGCTCTGGTGGCTGCCGATCGTGCTCGCGGTCATCCTCGGCGCGGCCGGCGGATATCTCGGTCTCAAGCGCACGCCGCAATACACGGCGACGACCAAGCTGACAGTCGGCTCGGTTGACTACCGCACCCAGTCGGTGCCGGGCTTCGTCCAGGCCGCACAAACGCTCGCCGACTCCTACGCGCTCACCGTCCGCAGCGGCGCGGTGCTGGCGCCCCTGGCTCGGTCCCAGCACATGACCGAAGCCGCGACGGCGAACGCCGTCACCGCCACCGCCGTTCCGAACAGCACGATCTTCTCGATCTCGGCCACGATGCCGACGAAGGCTGCGGCAATTCGGCTCGTCGACGCGGCGACGAAGCAGACCCAGCAGACGGTCGCGTCGCTGAACACGACAACCGCCGACGCCGCGAAGGCGCTCCGGACGTTCCGTCGCTACGCCCGGGAGGTGTCGATCGCCCAGCAGAAGTTGGCTGCCCTCCGCAAGTCGAAGACCGCGAGCCAGTCTGCACTGGAGAACGCCCAGACGGCGGCCGCTGAGGCGGAGGCGCTGGCGGGTGCCTACAGCACACAGTACCAGGCCCTCATCACCGGCAACACGCCACAGACCGAGGCCCGCACGCTCACCGTCATCCAGCCTGCCGTGAACGCCTCCAGCGACAAGCGGAGCTACCTTGAGCGCTACGTCGCGCTTGGTCTCGCCGCGGGTCTCGTCCTCGGCGTGCTGATCGCGTTGATCATCCCCGCTGGACACCGGCGGCGCGCGCCGATTCCCGCTGACGCCGGATGAGCACGAGCGGGCTCGCCGCGATCTCGAGCATCAGCACCAAGGTCGGGGGTGGCCCCGGCCTGCTGATGCTCGGCATCCTTGGCGTCGCCCTCGCCGGCCTCGCCGTGATCGCCATCAAGACGGTGCGTCCGTCGCTGCTGGCCACGATCGCACTGGATCTCACGGTCTTCTCCGGCAACTGGAAGTACATGCACATCCCGTTCGGCCTGGACGACGTCGTGATGGCGATGGCGATCGCGGCGGCGGTCTATCGGGCATGGAGCTCTCGGCATCCCGAGCGCTTCACGCTGCGCCCCATCCACCTCGTGCTCGCCCTGATGATCACCTACGCCGTGATATCGGCCCTCTGGTCGGGAACGCTCTCGAACAAGAGCGACCTCTTCGAGATCCTCACCTCGCTTGGGGTCGTGCCGTACGCGCTTTTTGCGCTGGCGCCCGTCATCTTCGGCACCCCCCGAGACCGCGTGATCCTCCTCTGGGGACTGTTCGCGCTCGGCGTCTACCTCGGGATCGGCGCGCTCGGGGAGACACTGCACATCCACACGCTCGTGCTCCCGAAGTACATCCTCAATCCCTCGCTCGGCATCCACAACGATCGGGTGCGAGGGCCGTTCCTCGAAGCCTCGCCCGAGGGATTCGCCCTCTTCAGCACCGCGTTCGCGGTCGCCTGGGTTGGTCTCCGGACGCGTCGGCTCGTGCTCCGCGCGTTCTGCGCGATCATCGTCCTCTTCTGCCTGATCGGGACCTTCGGCACGGTGACCCGGGCGGTGTGGATCGGCTGCGCGGCGGCCGTGCTGTTCACGATGGTGTGGCACCCGCGGCTGCGTCGCTACGCGGTGCCCGGCATTCTCGGCATCGCGGTCGTCGTGCTCGTCGTGATGGCGCTTGTTCCGGGGCTGTCCTCGCTGGCCTCGAGCCGCGCGAGCGATCAGCGTCCGGTGTGGGACCGGCTCAACTCCGATCGGGCCGCGCTTCGACTGTTCGAGGCCAACGCTCTGTTCGGCTCGGGCTGGGGCACCTACGGGGTCAAGAGCATCCCGTACTACCAGGAGGCCAACTCATACCCGCTCACCTACGTCGGTGTCGTCCACAACGTGTACCTCAGCCAGTTCGCGGAGCTCGGACTCCTGGGCGGGGGCCTGTGGCTGATCGCGAACCTGCTTGCGATCGGAGACGCGCTCAAGGGGTCCCGCGCGCGCGATCTCGCGTCCTGGCGGATGTTCGCGTTCGCGGCCGTGATCAACTGGACGATCAACGCGGCGTTCGTCCCACTTGTCTACGTGATGCCGAACGCGCTCATGTGGGCGCTGCTGGGGATCGCCGCGCTCCCCAGCCCGGACACCGCGCCGACGACGTTCCCGGCGCAGATTCCCGTGCCCGTGCCTGTCGAGCTCCCGATGGAGCCGGTCGCGACCTGAGCGATGGGGGCGTGGAACGCGGTTGACCGCGCGCTTCGCCCGGGGTGGGGCATTCGGCGCGCGATTAGGGTGAGCACCGCCCCGGCGCGAATGCTGCCCACCTGTGTGATCATCGGCGCGCAGAAGTGTGGCACCACCTCACTTCACGCGTACCTCGACGAGCATCCCGACATCGGGGGCTCCCAGACGAAGGAGGTGCGCTACTTCGACCAGCCTGATGGCGCACACTCCGTGCTCTGGTACCGCGCGCATTTCCCGCTAAGGGGGAGGTTCCGGTTCGCGATCGAGAGCTCCCCGTACTACCTCTTCCATCCGCGGGCGCCGCAGCGGATGAGCGCGCTGATCCCGGATGCGAAGCTGATCGCGCTGCTTCGCGACCCCGTCGCGCGCGCCTACTCGCACTACCACCACGCCCGGGCGCACGGCAGGGAGACGCTCCCCTTTGCCGAGGCCCTCGAGATCGAGCAGGCGCAACTGCCGGCCGAGCATGAGCGGCTAGAGCGCGATCCGACGGCGAACTCGCGCATCCATCGCCGCTACTCGTACGTGAGCCGCGGCCTGTACGCCCCGCAGATCCAACGATGGTATGACTACTTTGGGCGCGAACAGCTGCTCATCCTCGAGAGCGAGCGTCTGTTCGAGGACCCGGCGGGGACGCTCACGCAGGTCCAGGAGTGGCTCGGCGTTCGCCCGCACCGTCCTCGCAACCTGCGCCCGCACAACACGCGGGACTACGACGCCATCGACCCGCCGTTCGCAGCGCAACTCCGAGAGCGGTTCGCGGCCGATCGCACCGAGCTCGAATCGCTCACCGGCATGACCTTCCGCTGGCCCCGTTCGGAAGTTCCTGCAGCCTAGTAGAGCTTCCACCCGAGCCGAGACCGACCGGTAACCCCGGACGCTGGCTCAGCGCTTGTTCGCCAGGGCTGAGAGGTGGTCTTAGAGCGCGGTGGTCACGGAAACCACGGCGCTGACCGGCGCCACGGCGCTCTGCCAGCAGGGGCCGTAGCAGCCGACCACCAGAACGCCGCGGAGTGATCGTCGGGCATCGGGGCCGCACCTGTCGCCGGGACTGTCCCGGGCGCGCTCCATTGCAGGTCGAGGATGGCGTAGATCCCGACCGCGTTCAGATCGGCCACGTAGGCTTCGATCGCCTACTCGCAGGCCGGCGCGGTCCCGTAGGCGGGCAGGCGGTTGATTCCCAGCCAGCAGTCCTCGTTGCTCGGGATGCGCACTGGTTGGCGTGCCCGGCGGCGATCTCGGACGCCGCCGTCGCGTCCCCGGGTCCCGTCATGTATCCGGTGCCCTTCACGCAGGCTGCCTCTATGCCTCCGCGATCGACGCCGAGCAGGCGGAGTGGCTGCCCCGTGCCGGTCCACGAACTGTTTCCCACGATCGAGAATCGTTATGGGGTCGCGTCAGCGGATGCCGGCCGGACTCCCGGAGGTCCGGGCGGCGGTGACTCCCATGCCGACCGCGAGGGATTCCACGACCATGACGAGCATCAGGCACAACGCTCGGCGCGCCACGGACGGAAGTGCCCGACCTGCATCGACAACCCCGCGCCCCGGCCGGGCGCCGTCCGCGTCTGCACCGCACGCACGGCGGGGAGCGTAAACCCAAAACGTGAGCGTCGGCCATCAACTCCGCCGCCGACCGTAAGCCACGGGACAGGCTTCAGACGTCGTCCGAGGAAGTGCTCGGCGACGCGGAGGGACGGGTCGCGACCGCTCGGTCTGCAACCGATGGCCGCATTCCGGCGCGGGGCCTCGCCGTCCAAGCGAACCGGACACCCGGTTGGACGATCGTCCGACGGCCGGGTCGTTCCGCTCCCGGAACGAACGTCGAGGGCCGACGCATGTGGTGTGTCCCGCCTCCTTCTCTCATCCATTGCCCTGCGCCTGCTCGCGGCATGCTGCGCAGCGACTTTCGGCATCACCGCAAGCGCCGGCGTCTCGCGCGCCGACTCGGCCGCGCGCCACGCCTGTGCGCACCATCACCGCCGCCATGCGGATCGCCGCCGGACCTGCCCTCGCATTCGCTTTACGCACCGTCCCCTCCGTCGAGACGCGGCGCGCGATCGCGCCCGACCGGCTCGGCACCGCCGGCCGGCCCGCGCGGCCCCGGTAAGCGTCTCCCCGACCACCCCGGTTAGGACGACCACGACAAGCACTCCGGTCACAAAGACGACGAGCGCTCCCGTGGCCACGAAGACCGTCCCGGCGAGGACTTCCCCAACGCCGACCACGACGGTCGGACAGGCGACGACCACTCCGACGGGCGCCGGTGGCCAAGTCCTGTTCGACCCGACGTATCCCTCCTCCGGCGACTCGACCGCCGTACCGGCCACCGGCTGGCATACAGCGCAGGTTCCCTCCGATCAAGGGGTTCCGCAGGACAGCCGGGTCGCCTTCACCGCCCCGCCGGGCTCGCCCGGCGACCCAAACTTCCCGTCGGGCAACGTCGTCCGCTTCCAGCTCGACCCGTACTACACCTCCCCCGGCGTCGCCGACGGCGACGTGACCGATACGGGCGGCTACCTGGCCAACCGCGTCGAGATCTACGGTCGCTACGCCGGGCGCGACGTGCCGGCGAGCGAATGGCCGGATCCCGTCGGCTCGATCCGCTGGTACTCGTTCAGCATCTACCTTCCCGTCGGGTTCCCGACCGCGACGAGCTACAAGAACTGGTTCGACTTCACCCAGTGGAAGGGCCTGAACAGCGGCTCGCCGCCGGTCGCGATGTCGATCGCCGGCAACCGATTCGTGCTCGGCGGCCAGCATTCCGACGCTGACCTGGGACCGATCGTCCCCGGAACCTGGACGCACTTCGTCGTCGGCTTGGATTTCTCCGACAGCGCATCGACCGGCTGGGCGACGGTCTACGTGAACGGCCAGCTGGTGGTCGACCAGCAGCCGACCCAGACCATGAACGACGCAACCGTCGACGGTGTGACCGGAGTCGATCCCAACTACCTGAAGATGGGGATCTACCGAAGCAAGACCTGGACCTCCACCCAGGTGATCTACCTCACGCCGATGGTGATCGGCACGACCTACGCCTCGGTTTCGTCTCCGGCGCCCAGCGCGTCGATCCGCACCGCGGGTTCCCGACGGCCCGTCTGGAGCGGCGCGGGTCCTCGACGGCGCGACCGGAACTCCGCGGGCGCCGCCTCGACCCGGACCGCTTCCTCGCGGCGGCGAGCACGGCGTTAGGGACCGAGCCGCCCGTCAGGAGCCGGTCCGAACGTGGTCGGGGTTCGGGTTGATTCCGAAGTAGGGCACCGCCCAGCCGACGATCTTCTGGAAGGCGGGGGCGGCCACCGAGCCGCCGTAGATGTTGCCGTGTGGGTCGTCGACGACGACCGCGACGACCAGCTTCGGGTCGGCCGCCGGCACCATGCCGATGAACGACGCGACGTACTGCGACTTTGAGTACCGCCCGTCGACCGCCACGTTCGCCGTGCCCGTCTTGCCCGCCAGGTCATAGCCGGGGATCGCCGCGCCCGAGGCGGTCCCGCCGTCGCCGAGGACGCCGCGGAGCATGTCGCGGATCTCGGCGGCGGTCCTCGTCGAGACGATGCGGTGTCCGCGGGGGAGCGTCTGCGACTTGCCGCCGATCGTCTTGACGATGTGCGGGGCGCGCAGGATCCCGCCGTTGGCGATCGCCGCGTACACGTTCGCCATCTGCATCGGGGTGACGGCCTCCCCCTGCCCGAACGGCAGGTTGAGCATCGAGACGCCGCTGTACTGGCTCGGGTTCAGAATGTAGCCGTCGGCCTCGCCCGGAAGGTTCACGCCCGTCCGGCGCCCGAGACCGAACTCATGCACCCAGTGGTTGAAGCGGTCGGGCCCGAGCCGCCGGCCGATCAGGTCGGCGCCGATGTTGCTGGAGACCTTGAGGATCTGCGACGTGGTGTAGTCGACGTAGCCGTGCGGCTCAGCGTCGGTGACGACCTTGCCGTACGCCTGCAGGGATGGCGGGATCGTGAAGTTCGTGCTCGGCGTGATGAGGTGGTCCTGGAGGGCGCCGGCGACCGTGATCGCCTTGAACGTCGAGCCGGGCTCGTACGTGAACGCGACGGCGTGATCCTCGATCGCGTTGTCGATCACGGGCGCGGGCGCCCCCGCGTACGGCGTGTTGTCGTTGACGCGCGGCCAGTTGCCGAGCGCGAGGATCGCGCCCGTCTGCGGCTGCATGACGATCGCGGTCGCGAACTTCGGCTGCCATTCGCGCCCGACCCCGGCGAGCACCTGCTCGACCTCGGACTGCAGCGGCGAGGAGACCGTGAGCTGGATCGACCGGCCCTGGCGGACGCGCTGGACGGTGCGGATCGAGATCGGCTCGCCCGTCGAGGGGTTGTCGATCACCTCGCGACGGCCGTTCTGCCCCGCGAGCTGACGGTTGTAGAGGTACTCCAGGCCTGAGACGCCGCTGCCCGAGCCGTTCAGGTAGCCGAGCACCTGCGAGAGCTCCCACGGCCGGGGATACACGCGCTTCGTGTCCGGCTCGATCGAGAGGCCGTTGATCGGCTTGCCGTTCACGGTCAGCCTCATCGCCCGCTGGGCGACGCTCGGGGCGACCTTCATCGCGACCGGCGAGTAGCCGCCCGGCGCGGTGAGCGCCTTGAGGACCGCATGGACCTTCATTCCGAGCACGGGCGCAAGCGCATCGGCCATCGCCCGCGCGTCGTGGTCCTGGGCGACGAGGTACGGATCCGCGACGACGTCGTCGACCGGCTCCGACAGCGCGAGCGGGACCCCGGTCGCGTCGGTGATCGCGCCGCGCTGCGCGGGCACGGTCTCGCTCAGCACGTGGGCGTTGAACGCGGCCTGCTTGAGCTGCGCGGACTGGACGGTCCCGAGCCAGAGCGCGCGCAGCAGCGCGACCGCGAGCAGCGCGCTGAACGCGAGGAACAGCCAGCCGACGCGGCGGTCGATGAGCTTCATCCGCGCTACCGGCCGGAGCTCGTCTGGACCTCGGCCGCGCGGTGGGTCGCGAGCGCCGCGGCCCGCGCCTCGAACGACGCTGCGTCCGGCCGGTGGATGTTGGCGAGCGCCCGGCGAAGCTCGCCGCGGCCACCGGAGAGGAATACCGGGGTGTACGCCGCGGGCATCGAGAGCCCCATCCGCGCCGCGCTCGACTCGACGCGCTGCACGTCCGAGAGCTCCGAGACTTCCGCCGCGAGCCGCTGGTCCTCGGCCTGGAGTTGCGCGGCCCGCACGACGCCGTGCCCGAGCGACGCGTTCAGCTTGAGGATGGCGACCTGCGAGGCGACGATGCCGATGAGCAGGACCCCGAGCACCGGGATCCACAGCCGCCCGCGGACGAGTCGGTCGAGCAGCCGGTGATCCGGGAGCGTCCGCGCGAACGCGAGCGCCCGGACGCGGCGCGGCAGGCTCGGTCCGCCGCGCGGCCCGGTCCGTGCTGGGCGCTGGGGAACACGCGCGGTGCGTACCGGCCCGGAGACGCGGCGGGGCGCGCTCGGCGCCGCCGCCTTGCCGCGCGGGGCACGGTGGGCGGGTCGCGGTGTCGACGGATGCGGGGAGCTCGGGCGCTTCGTCCTCGGCGCTGGCGCACTGGGGCGCGCTGTCGAGGAGCGCGGCGAGCCCGGGCGGGGCGTGCCCGAGCCCTCGCCGCGCTTCGTGCGGGCGGCGGGGGTGACGGCGGCGGGTGTCATGACGAGGGGACCTCCAGCTTGCGGGCGGCACGCAGATGCGCGGAGCGGGAACGGGGGTTGTCGGCGATCTCACCGGGCGTCGGAGCGATCGCCCGGCGGGTGAGGAGCTCCGCCTCGGGCTCCCGCCCGCAGACGCACACGGGAAGCTCGGGCGGACAGACGCAGCCCCGCGCGCGCTCGACGAGGAAGCGCTTGACGATCCGGTCCTCGAGCGAGTGGAACGAGATCGCCGCCAGACGACCGCCGGGCGCGAGCAGCTCCCACGCCTCCGGCAGCGCCGCGGTGAGCTGCGAGAGCTCGTCGTTCACGGCGATGCGGAGCGCCTGGAATGTCCGCTTGGCGGGATGACCGCCGGCGAAGCGGGCCGGGGTCGGGACCGCGGAGGCGATCACGTCGACCAGCTCCTGGGTGCTCGTCAGCTCCCGACGCCGTCGCTCTCGCACGATCGCGTGGCTGATCTGGCGCGCGAACCGCTCCTCGCCATAGTGGCGAAGGAGACGCGCGAGCCGGCGCTCGTCCCAGCCGTTGACGATCTCCCGTGCGGTGAGCGGCTGCTCGGGATCCATCCGCATGTCGAGCGGCGCGTCGTAGGCGTAGGAGAACCCGCGCTCCCAGGTGTCGACCTGCATCGAAGACATCCCGAGGTCGAGGTAGACGATGTCCGCGCGTGCGCGCTCCTCGCGGAGCTGCGCGAGCGCGGTCGCGAAGTCGGCGCGGATGAAGCGGGTCGCGCACTCGACCTCGGCGGCGAGCGCGGCGAAGCGTTCCTCGGCGGTCGGGTCGCGGTCGATGCCGATCAGCGTGCCCGCCGGTCCGATGCGGTCGGCGAGGAGCCGCGCGTGCCCGGCGCCGCCGACGGTGCAGTCGACCGCCGTCTCGCCGGGACGCGGATCGAGGATCTCGATCAGCTCGCCGGCGAGCACCGGGACGTGTTCCCTGGTCATGTCAAGGAGTGTCGCCAAGGCTCGCGAGGAGTTCGGGGAGACGGTCGAGGCTCGCGTTGAGGCTGCGCTCGTGGGCGTTGCGGTCGACGACCTCCAGGTGGTCGCCGGAGCCGAGCACCGTGACCTCCTTGGAGAGGCCCGCATAGCGGCGCAGGAACTCCGGGATCATCACCCGGTGGGCTGAGTCGAGCTCGGTCTCGTGCGAGTTCGCGTGCAGGAAGCGCATGAGCTCACGTGCCCTCGGCGTCGCCGGGTTCATGCCCTGGAGCACCGTGTCGGAGTACGCGTCGTACGCCTCCGGGGTCCAGATCGCGACCGCTCGCGGCGTGTTCGCCTCGACGATCTCCGGGGAGATCGCAAGCACGACGCCGCCCGACAGCGCGGCGCGGAACCGGGAGGGGATCGTCAGCCGGTACTTCGCGTCGAGCGAGTGTTCGTAGGTGCCGCGGAACGTCAAGCGAGTGCATGGAGCGAATGAAGTTTTGGCTCCAGATCGCTGGGCGGCCGGGTGGGAGGAGCCCTCCGCCCAGACCTGAAGCGGCGCTCACAGTAGCCCACTTCCTCCCACAATGCAACCCAGCTCTCACCCAAGGCCCCACGCAGCCGGCCGTGGCACCCGTCGGAGGGCCGGATCCGCCGCGCGGCCTGGAAATCCGGCCCTCGGGCGGGGGCGGCCGGGTCCGGCTCGGCCTGCACGGCTTCCTGCAGGCCGGCGATCCGGGCGCCGGATTGCGTTCCGGCGACGATTCCGTCCGGCCCGTGTGCTCCCGGTGGGATTCAGTGGGAGAGCGCCTCGGCGCCGGCAGGCTCAGGCGATGACGATCCCGATGCCCGCGGCGTCGGGTGTCGGGTCCGCGCCGTCAACGAAGTCGCGGTGACCCGACCTGCTGTTCCTCAATCCTCGCCCGAACGCCGCCGCTCGCCCGTCGCCCCCCGCCGGGCCCCCGGCAGCATGAGCACGACCCGTCCGCCCCGGGCGACGGGCGCGGCCGTCACGGAGCCGGCGTGGGCGTGCGCGATCGAGGCGGCGATCGCGAGACCTCGCCCGCGGGCGCCGCGGCCGGCGCGAGGGCGCCGGGCGAGCTCGGCGACCGGCGCCGGCAGCCCGGGGCCGTCGTCGTCGACGGTGATGCGGGCGCCCCCGGCACGCAGCTCCCCGTGCACGCGGACCTCTCCGCCGCCGTGCTCGACGGCGTTCGCGACGAGATTGCCGAGCGCCTGGGCGAGCCGGAGCCGATCGCCCCACACGGCCGCGTCGGGGCCCCGCCAGCCGCCGGTGACGCTCGCGCCGGCCGCGTCCGCGCGTCCGGCGGCCGCGGCGATCGCGTCATGCACGAGCGGCCTGAGCCAGACCCGATCGAGCGACTGCGGCCGCGGTGCGAACCAGCTCTGTTGGACCGGCCACCGCCACCCGGGCGACCGGCCGCGCGTCGCCCGTCGGCCACCCGCTCGGGCGGCGGCGAGGTCGTCGAGCGCGAGCGACGCGCGCCCGAGCTCGCTGTCGAGCGCCCGGAGCCGCTCCGGCGGCAGCTCGTTCGTGCGCGCCGAGAGCTCGAGGCCGAGGCGCACCGCGGTGATCGGGCCGCGCAGCTCATGGCAGGCGCGGGCGACCTGCTCCATGCGGCAGCGCCGCTCGCGGAGCGCGGACAGCGCGGCCACGCAGGCGAGCGCCGCGAGCGCCCATCCAGCGAGGAGCAGGGCGCTCATGCCCCGCTGTCGGTCTCGCCCGGCTCACCCGGCCCGCCATCGGCCAGTCCGACCGGGCCGTCGATCAGCCGGTAGCCCACCCCCCACACATTGATCACGTAGGCGCGCCGACCACCCGACAGCTTGCGGCGCAGGCGGTGGGCGTGCGTGTCGAGCGTGCGGGTCGCGACCGGAGTCCTGTAGCCCCACACCTCGCGCAGGAGCTCGTCGCGGGTGAACGTGCGGGTCGGCGCCGAGGCGAGCATGCGCGCGAGGCCGAACTCCTTGCCCGACAGGTGGATCCGCTGCCCCTCCAGCCACACCTGTCGGCTCTCCGGGTCGATCTCCAGCGTGCCGACGCGCATCCGGCCGACCGTCGGGCGCATCGTGCTGCGGCGCAGGAGCGCCGCGATCCGCGCGAGCAGCTCGGCGTACGAGAAGGGCTTCGCCAGATAGTCGTCCGCTCCCCGGGCGAGCCCGCGGACGCGATCGATCTCCGATCCCCGGCCGGAGAGGATCAGCACCGGCAGGTGCGCGTCGAGCCCCGGATCGGCGCCACCGGAACCGCGGAGCTCGGCGAGCAGGTCGAGCCCGTCGCCGTCGGGAAGCTCGAGGTCGAGCACGGCGAGCCTCGCCTGTCCGCCGCGGATGAGGCGGCGCGCGTGCGACAGCGATCCGGCCTCGAGCGGCGCGTAGCCGTCGGCGGCGAGGTTGTCGGCGAGGAAGCGCCGGGTCAGCTGGTGGTCCTCGACGATCAGGACCGTCGGAGAGTCTGTGAAGGCCATGCTCTTCAGAGTCTCCGGGGCGCTCGGATTCACCCCCTGCAACATCGCATTCAGGGGATGGGCGAAGAAGGACTTGCCCATATGATGCCGACGCCCCATGCACCGACGCGGCAACTACAGCTCGGGAGACGATTTCGTCCTCGAGTACGGCGAACTGCGGTTCACGTTCAACGAGCGTGATTTCGCCGAGCGCTGCGAGCAGGCGGCACGCAAGCTCGGGTTCCTCGCCGACACGATCGAGGAGGACGAGGCCGAGGACCTCATCAACCTCGTCGTGAACGGCGAGGTGACGGACCCGGCGTCCGCGCTCGGCGAGCACGTCAACGAGTGCTGGCCCGAGCTCGTCGGCCCGTCGGAGCGCTCGCTCGTGCACTGGCTGCGGCGGCTCATCTTCCGCGGCGCCTGGCTCGACCAGCGCGTCAAGGAGGGCGAGCTCGACATCGCCTTCGACGAGGACGCCCAGGGCTTCGTCTACGTCCAGCCCGACCGTGGCGGCGAGCCGATCGAGCTCGCGCCCGAGCCGAGCTGGAACCGGGTCGCGTACGTGCGGCGCTGAGCGCTTCCGCTCCGTCCGGCAACGAGTTGCACGCCCGGCAGTCGCTCGCAGCGTCCAGCGGGGGCCCGAGCCGACCGGACGGTCGAAACCGAACAGGTTGCGCGTTCCGCCGGGATTGTTATTCTGCAAATCGCAAACGCGTTCCTTGCGAGGCACGAGCCAGTGCAGAATGCGATCGACCGTCGCCTCGGGGAGCGGGGTGTGGTCGAATGAAGACGAGAGGGCGCCGAGGGGCGTCGGACTGGACGTGGCTGGACCGCGACGTCCGAGGCCGGTCGGGAAATCGCACAACGGGAGCAACTGGATGCAGACCGCGTGGCAAGCCAGGGATGAGACTGATCAGCGGCGGCGGCGCCGCCGCCGACACAGCACGGTACACGGGTCGGTCGGCGACATCTCCCCCGTCTGGGAAGTTCTTCCCCAGGGGCACGCGGAGGTTGGTCCGCGACATGCGGTGCTCGTGCGCGACGCCCGACTGCGCCGCGCGCTCGCGTGCGCGGATGTCGTCGCGGCGTTCGTTTCGCTCTACGTCGTCATCCATCTGATCGACCCCCGCATTGTCCGCATGCGCCCGACGATCGTGCTCACGATCCCATTCGTACTCCTCACCGGAAAGGTGATCGGTCTTTATGACCGCGACCAGAACCTGATGCGGAAGACGACGATCGACGAGGCGCCCTCGATCTTCTATCTCGCCGTCATCTATGCGCTCGGCCTCTGGCTTTGCGAGGTCTTCCTGTTCAGGAACTTCCTGTTCCGGCCGCAGGTTTTGGCGCTCGTCCTGCTCACCTTCCTGCTCGTCATGCTCGGTCGTCTCACTGTGCGACACGTCGCTGTCCACGTCAGTCCGTGCGAGCGCTGCGTCGTCATCGGTGACCTGGCCGAGGCCGCGCGCCTTGCCGCCAAGCTTGCGGCCTCTTCGTCGGTCAACTCGCGCGTTATCGGCCGCATCGCGCTGCATCCGGATGAGGATGGCCGCGTCAACGGAGCCGGTGCCGTGCCCGTCCTCGGCGAATACGGGCAACTGGGGAGGATCGTCGACGAACACGGAGTCGAACGAGTAATCATCGCGCCCCGCAGTGACGGACAGGAACAGATCCTCGATGCCATCCGTCTTGTCAAGGCGCTCGGCGTCAAGGTCTCGGTCGTGCCCCGGCTGTTGGAGGTCGTCGGCTCGACATCGATGGTGGATGAGATCGACGGCGTGTGGATTCTCGGGGTCCGCCAGTTCGGATTGCAGCGATCTTCGGCGCTGCTCAAGCGCAGCGTCGACCTGGTCATCACATCGAGCGCGCTCATCCTGCTCGGACCGCTGTTCCTGATCATCATGATCGCGATCAAGCTCGACTCGAAGGGGCCGGTGTTCTTCAAGCAGCCGCGCATCGGCCAGCGCGGCGAGACGTTCTGGATGCTCAAGTTCCGCTCGATGGTCCCGGACGCGGAGGCGCGCAAGGCGGAGTTGCGCGCGCTCAACGAGGCGGAGGGCGGCCTGTTCAAGATCGCGCGCGATCCGCGCATGACACGCGTCGGGCGGATCATCCGCAAGACCTCGCTCGACGAGCTCCCGCAGCTCATCAACGTGCTCCGCGGCGACATGGCGCTCGTCGGTCCGCGCCCGCTCGTTCCCGACGAGGATGCCTTGATCGAGGGCTGGCAGCGACGGCGCCTGGCGGTCAAGCCCGGGATGACCGGGCTCTGGCAGATCTTCGGCTCGGCCCGGATCCCGATGCACGAGATGGTGAAGATCGACTACATCTACGGCGCCAACTGGTCGCTGTGGCTCGATCTGCGGATCCTGCTCCGCACGGTGCCGTACGTCCTCAGCCGCCGAGGCCAGTAGTCGCAGCGGGCGATCGGCCCCAGCCGCGGTCGCGCCTCGTGCCCGGCTCGCCAGCACGCCGCGCCGGACCCAGAAGCGCCCGACTCAGAAGCGCGCCGCGACCGGCGGCGTCTCGTCGACCGCCGCCGGTCGGTCGGCTCCCCGCGTGTCGGGGCGCAGCGGGGTCGGGGCGGCGGGTTCGGTGCGCGGGTAGGCAGAGGCGTGCCCGGGGAGCGGGTCGAGGGCCTCGTCGTCGGCGAACAGGTCCTCGTAGGCTTGGAGCGCGGCGCGGCGGCGGCTGAGCACGCTCGAGCCGATGTAGAGGCCGGCGACGACGATCGCGGGCAGGAGCACGATCCAGCCGATGAGGAGCATGACGAGCATCACTCTCACTCTTCCCCGCCTCGGTTGACCGCCGCTAAAACCATCGTTACGTCCCTGTTCGGCTCTTCCGAAGCCCTGCTTAACATCTGCTCGTGACGGATCGAACAAACGTCCATCGGCTCACTACCCGGCCTCCCCCCTCACGGAATCGATGTCCTGGCGACGAGGCGCGGGGTTGTCGAGCAGCAGTCGCGGGACCGTGACGAGCCGGTAGCCGCGCCGGCGCAGGTCGCGGATGATCCTCGGCAGCGCGGCGACGGTCTGGGAGCGATCGCCGCCGGCGTCGTGCATGAGGATGATCGCGCCCGGCCGCGACCCGGCGAGCGCACGGGCGACGATTTGCCCGGCGCCCGGCCTGTCCCAGTCTCCGGTGTCGACCGACCAGAGCACCATGAGCATGTGGCTTTCGGCGAGCAGCCGGAGCGTCGCCGCGTCCCACCGGCCGAACGGCGGCCGGTACATGAGCGGGAACGGCGCCCCCTCGTCGCCGATCGCCGCGGCGTCGCGCAGCAGCTCGCGGCGCTGCGCGCGTCCGTTCAGCCGCGCCATGTCAGGATGGCTCCAGGTGTGGTCGCCGATCGGATCGCCGAGCCGGAGGATCTGGGCGGTCGCAGCACCGAACCAGCGCAGCTCCTCCCCCACCTCGAAGAACGTCGCCGGCGTATGGGTCCGTGTGAGGATTCTCACAATCTCAGGAGTGTACGGGCCGGGCCCATCGTCAAACGTGAGCGCGATCTCGCGATGCTGAGCGCCCGCCATCCTCACGATCGGGACCGTGAGGCGCGTGCGCTCGATCGCGTCCGCCTCGCGCACGGCGAGGCTCGCCTTCCGAAGCGCCGGGTGGCGGAGGGGCGCCCGCGCGCCGACGCCGGACGGGAGCGGGTGTCGTCGGCTGCGCGCGTCCGCGCCCATGACCGTCCCGACGACGAGCGCGGCGATCGCCACGGCGACGATCGTCCCGGCGATCGCCCGTCGGCGGCGGATCAGGCGCGCGTGCGCTGCGCGGTCGGCCACACCGTGCGGCCGCCTCGGGCCGGTCGCCCTCGCGTCAGCGTCGGAGTTGGCCATCGCGCACCTTCCCCCTCTTCGCCCATGATCGCGGGGAACCTGCCCGCGCGCCGGCGGGCGGCGCCGGGGTCGGTCTTCGAAACAGCGGATACGCTTGCGTGCGCATGGCCGCCGA